>Ga0335085_10000668_pt1 | contig 90241 bp, 76 predicted proteins | sample Lox_Sample_45_FD_206712 | JGI IMG/M metagenome (GOLD analysis project Ga0335085, IMG submission 206712) | Soil microbial communities from Loxahatchee National Wildlife Refuge, Florida, United States - Lox_Sample_4.5 | ecosystem: Environmental > Terrestrial > Soil > Wetlands | place: USA... | reverse complement strand
GATTGAGAATCTTCCGTCCTAACCCCTAGACGATAGCGCCACTCGACGCGAGAGAAAAATTATAACATTCCCACACATGCTCATTGCCCTCTGTATCTGCCCATTTCGTTGAACTTTGCACACAATAGGCTGCGCAATCACCGCCCATTCTCGCCTCCGATCTCCGCGGTCTGAAACCTTCTTTTACGATTCAGATTCTCGCCGCGTCCGACCGCCCAGCACTGTTTCCTTTCTGAATTCCTGCATACAAAAATTCAAACTTTTTGTGCAAATCATGGCTATTCATCAGCGGAGTGGCGATATAGTAATCACATACTGATGCAACCCGAAGTTCGGAGCGGCAACTCCATGTTGTCTCTTCATCACCATTCAAATCATTCCTAATCAGGATTCTAAGGAGTAAGTACTATGGCTAAACCCAAAGTCCCCAAGAAGGCTATCGAGGAAACGGCCGCCACGACGCCGGAGACAGCTTCTCGCGAAATCGTCGCGGCTCAATCCAATGGAGGCGGCAGCGCCACCAATGGCGCCACGAAAGCGGTTCGCAGGAAAACTGCAGCCAAGCCGAAGATAGTCAAATCCGACTCACGCGCCACTCTTGTGCCCATCAATTTGGAAGAAGAAATTCGACGCCTTGCCTACCTGAAGGCCGAGCGCCGCGGTTTCGTACCGGGCCATGAAGCCGACGACTGGTTCGCTGCCGAACACGAAGTTCGCCAACGTTACCACCAACACAGCGCATAACGGCGCGCATCCCATCCGCCTGGCGGCCGCGCCCCGCCGTCCCGTGGCGGAAACGTTTACGCATTCCGCTTCAGTTCAGCGCCTCATCTAGCCTCTTCGGACATCCTTCCTCAGTCTTTTTGCCGTTGTCCTACCGTGCCCTCTTCTTTCACCGTCTCGGTTGCCTCATCCTCCGCTTTCTGAAAAAATGAATTGGGGTTTCCCCTTCATGGCGCAAATAGGTAGTTTTGCCTTGCTCCTCGCCTTGGCGTTGAGCATCTATTCCTTCGCGATTGGATTGTTCGCGCTTCTTCGCAAGGACGATACCGACTGGACTCGTCTCGGCGAAACCGCCCGCCGGGCCGGCGTCGTCATCTTCGCCGCGGTCTTCCTCGCCGCCCTGGCCCTGGTCATCTCCGCGTTCCGTAACGATTTCACCATCGCCTACATCTTTCATCACAGCAATCGCGACCTCGACCCCAGATATAAATTTGCGACTCTGTGGTCCGGCCAGGAAGGCTCGCTCCTGTTCTGGTCCCTGATCCTCTCCGGATACGCCTTCGTCCTTCGCCTTCGCTACAAAACCGATCCCCGACTTTTCGCCTACGCGTCCGTCGTTGTCGCCGGCGTTCAGATTTTCTTTCTGTTACTCGTGAATTTCGCCGCGAGTCCCTTCGGCCTTCTCGAAGGACCGCCGCGCCCTGACGGCACAGGACTGAACCCGCTTCTGCAATATCCCGAGATGGTCATTCACCCGCCTATGCTCTATCTCGGATATGTGGGCTTCACCATCCCCTTCGCCTTCGCCCTCGGCGCTCTGATCATGAAATATCCCGGCGAGAAGTGGATCCACATCACCCGCCGATGGACCATGGTCACTTGGCTGTTCCTGACGTGCGGAATATTCCTCGGCGCGCATTGGGCTTACGCCGTCCTCGGTTGGGGCGGTTACTGGGGGTGGGACCCTGTTGAGAACGCCTCGCTGATGCCTTGGCTCGTTGGCACCGCCTTCCTGCATTCGGTCATGATGCAGGAAAAGCGTGGCATGCTGAAGATCTGGAATATGTGGCTGGTCTTCGCTACGTTTTGGCTCGCGATTCTTGGCACCTTCCTGACGCGCAGCGGGATCATCAGTTCCGTTCACGCTTTCGCGCAGTCGTCGATCGGACAATGGTTCGCGTGGTTTCTCGCAATCACGCTCGCGGTATTTGTCTTTTTCTTTGTAAAAAACAAGAACCACCTGCGCAGCGAGAACAAGCTTGAATCTCTGGTCTCCCGTGAGTCGAGCTTCTTGTTCAACAACCTCCTCTTCCTGCTTCTGACCTTGGATGTGCTCTGGGGCACATGGTTCCCGAAGATTTCGGAACTCGCGCAAGGAAACAAAGTCACAGTAGGCGCTCCCTTCTATAATCGCGTCGCAATTCCCGTTGCCCTCATCCTATTATTGCTGACCGCCGTCGGACCGCTGCTCGCCTGGCGCAAGACTTCCCTTGAGAGCCTGAAGCGAAACTTCCTATGGCCCACGATCGCGTCGGTCGTTGTCGCACTCTTTGTCATGTTGACCCCGACGAGTTGGGGGTCCATCTTTGGCCTCAAACCCTGGGTCGATATCAGCTACTTCTATTCCCTGATGACCATCTTCCTCTCGGCATTGGTTGCGTTTACCGTCGCCAGCGAGTTCTATCGTGGCGGCCGGGTGATCGCCGAGAAAACCGGGCAAGGCATGTTCGCCTCCATGGTGCAGCTCACACATCGCAACACCCGCCGCTACGGCGGCTACATCGTTCACTTCGGCGTGGTCTTGGCGATGATCGGATTCTCCGGCGCCGCATTCAACCAGGAAAAAGAAGCCGAGATGGGCTTCGGCGACAAGATGCACATCGGCAGCTATGACCTCGTCTGCCGCTCTTACACTCAAGATGACAACCCAAATGAGGAAAGCGAGTGGGCTCTCATCGATGTCTATCAGAACGGCAAGTTGCAGCGCACCATGAGTCCGCAGCGCATCTTCTACAAGGCAAGCCAGCAGGCTTCGACGAAACCCGATATCGACCAGGGCTTCAAAGAAGACCTGTACATAGTTTATGAAGGACAGAACGACAAAGGTCAGCCCGTAATCAAAGCCCATGTGAATCCTATGGTCATCTGGATCTGGATCGGTGCCTGGGTGATCATCCTGGGTACCGGTCTGGCACTAGTAGAAAGTGCTCCCGCACCAGTAACGGTGCGCGTAACCAAGCTGGTGCAAACCGCCGCTCCAGTGGCGACGGGGGACTAAGTGAAGGGGCGGACGCATTCGTCCGCCCGCGGCGCCACAGCGCGGCTGCCGCATGCTCGAGAGCACAACGAAATTGCAAGATAAACGCAACCGGAAAGAGCGCGACTTCAGTCGCGCCATAGACTCCCAATCGGAGGCCGGCTTTTAGCTGCTGAGGGGCTGAACCTCGAAATGACGACGAGACTGAACATTAACCCAACCCTCCGACGCGCTCTCCACAGTATCCTCTTGGCCGCTGCCGTTCTCGCATTCTCGGGAGCCAGCGACCCCGGTACGCGCTTCACCCAGATCGGCCATCAGCTCATGTGCATCTGCGGATGCGGCCAGATCCTCGTCGAATGTAACCACGTCGGCTGCCCTTCTTCCGATGGAATGCGCAACGAACTCATGGCGGCCATTGATCGCGGTGAAAGTGACAGTCTTGTCGAACAGGCATTCGTACAAAAATACGGACCAACCGTCCTCGCCGCTCCGACAACTTCAGGCTTCGACCGCACTGCATGGATTTTCCCAGCTGTCGCCTTCGTCGTGGGCGTAACCTTGGTCATCCTCGTCGTCCGTGCCTGGAAGAAAAAAGGCCCCCCGACCAAGCCGCCATCTTCCGGTGGGCCTCCGCTTGACGACGGCGAACTTCAGCGATTCCGCCAACAGGCTCTTGAGGAGACCGAAGTATGACCTTCGAATGGGCCCTGTGCCTTCTCGTTCTCATCGCCGCGCTGTTCTATATCTTCTATTTGCCCGGGAGCCTCTATCTTGGCCCGGAAAAGACCCGTGCGAGCTACCTCCGCGAACGTAAAGACGCCGTCTACGAAAACCTGCGCGACCTCAATTTCGAATACCGTGCCGGCAAAGTTCCCGACGCCGATTATCAAAGCCTGAAAGCATCGCTCCAGGACGAAGCCGCCGCACTCCTGGCCGAAATCTCACACCTCGAATCCGAATCTGCAACCGTGCCCAGAAAAACGAGATCATGAACCAGAACACCTCGACTGTCCCCCAAAATCCTGCCCTCCTGCGGCGCGCGTCTGTTGCACGCCGGTGGACCTATGCCATCCTGCCCGTGTTAATGCTTCTCTCGGCCTACGTCTCCGCCCAAACCCTGACCGGCACGGTAAAAAACTCCACTACCGGCAAACCCGCCGCCGGAGACGAAGTAGTCCTGATCACACTGGGCCAGGGCATGGAAGAAGCCGGACGCACCAAGGCCGACTCCAAAGGCAACTTCTCGTTCAAGCTGAACGAACAAGGACCTCATCTCGTGCGCGCCATTCACCAAGGCGTCACTTATCACCGCATGGCCCCTCCAGGAACCACATCGGTCGAAGTCGAAGTCTTCGATGTCGCGAAGAAGGTCGATGGACTCGAAGTAGTCGCCGATATCATGCGATTCCAGGCGGGTCAAGGACAGCTTGACGTCGAGCGCATCTTTGCTGTCCAGAACACCTCCAAGCCTGCGCGTACACAGATGAATGAGCGCAATCTCGAGTTCTTTGTGCCGGAGGGTGCGAAGATTGTCGATGATTCTGGGTCCGCCCTCACTCAGGGTGGAAATCCCATCAAATCAGCCCCGATTCCTGTAGACGACAAGAAAACGCGCTACGCGTTCCTGTTCCCCTTGCGCCCGGGCACGACGCAATTCAAGGTCGAGTACCAACTTCCTTACGACGGGAAGGCGAATTTCGATCCGAAGAGTCTCTATCCGCTCCAACATTTCGTGGCAATGGTTCCCAAAGGGATGCAGTTCTCTGCCGCGTCCGGCACGAACTTTCAACAGATGAACGATCCTCAGCAGCCCGATGCGAATGTACAGGTTGCATCCAACGCGCAAGCGGGGCAGAATCTCTCCTTCCAGATTTCAGGGGAGGGCCTCCTCGGAGAGCGCCAGGAAAACGCCGGAGCGCCTAGCGCCCCTAGCGGATCTGCCCAGCAAGGTGACCGCCCCGGTGGTGGACTCGGTCCCCCGATCGACGCTCCCGACCCACTGCAAAAATATCGCTGGTGGATCCTGGGCGGATTCGCGGCCGCCCTGGTAGTCGGAGGCATCGTAGTCGCAACTCGCCAGCAGTCCGCCCAACGGACCGCTCGCGCGACGACTGGACTCACGCAAATAGAAGACGCCGAAGACTTCGAAGTTCCTGCCCCCCCGCGTGTAACCCGCCAACCCGCGCCGAAGCCGCGGCCGGCACCGGTGGCTCCCGCGGAAGAGGCACCCGCCCCACGCGGTTCATCAAAGTTACTGGAAGCCCTGAAAGACGAGCTATTCGACCTGGAAGTCGAACACAAACAGGGTCGCATTTCTCAACAGGAGTACGACAAAACCAAGGCCGCCCTGGACCAGACTCTACAACGCGCCCTTAGACGCGAAGCCACAAAGCAAACATAATCCGACACCTTGTCGCAGTCGTGACCTACTGGCGGCACATTGAACATCGGCCGCACAGCGCGGAAAAGCGGTCTTTCTTAGGCCGCCGCTCGTTTGGCGCTCATTCTTAAACGTGCAGCAGGAATTCGGGATTGTCCGGGAGTTCGCAGCGAAAGCGCACGGGCTTGAAGTCAGTATCGAACTTGAAGATGACATTCTCGGTACGGCTCGCGACATAAAAATTACCCGAATTGCTGAACGCCATTCCAGAGGCATTCTTCACCTTCACGCCTTTCAGAGGCTTCAGCACGAAGTCGCCGGGAGAGTCTGGAAGGCGGCCCGTCATGACCTGGTCCCCGCCGCTGACGTAGAGACTGCCGTGGTAGACCAGAAGGTGAACCGGCGTCTCCACTTCATTACTCTGCCCCAGATACTTGCCGGTAATGTCATACATCTTGATCGTACTTGCGGGCTGATCTGCCACGTAAAGCCGGCCCATTGCCCAGGCGATGCCGCGCACGGAATGCTTCTTCGCTTCTGCAGAGGAGTACTCGAGCCCGGCGGGTGATGGAATCGGAGTCGTTGGAGGATCGGACAGGTTCCCGTTGCTGGATGCCACGAACGTACCCGCAAGAAATGTTCCTTTTTTTGGGAGCGCCGCCGCCACCGGCGCCGGTCTTGCAGTCCTACCCTCATCCGAGATGATGAAACGTGTAACTACATTCGTATCCTGGCTTGATAAATAGCAGTACCCGAGGCCATCGAACGCCAGGTCAAACGGATGCAGGATCGCATTGCAGGTATGACGCGAGGCAAACCATCCCACAAACTTGAAACGCGTGCCCGTCCCTTCGTAACAAAGGACGCTATTCTGCAGCTTATTCGCGTTCACGACGTACAAATACTTTCCGACAACATACATGCCTCGAAGTTCATCCAGGAGGACTCCTTCAGCATCATCCAGAATGGAGGAGGAAATCTTGTTTCCCTCTTTGTCGTGGGCGTGGATGTTATTCTTGTGCGGGCTATCGTCGGGTTTTCCGCCATGGAGCGTAACAAGCAGCATTGTTTTCTCGCCGCAGCGATCTCGCGTCTTGAATTCTACTCTGTGATGCCAAGCCTAGCCGTATTCAACATGTGAGATTCATATTGATAGTGGAATTTCCTGCACGTAACGTTTCATCAACAGCGGTCACTATCCCTCGAAGGTTGCGTTCAGGGAGAACCGAATTTGTAGCTCGCGTGGAGAACAGAACGAGCCTGGAGCTTGACTATTCTCCTCTGCGGGCATAGTGTTCCCCAACTGGAGATATAAGTCTCACTCGCACAACATATTAGGAGGTGTCCCGTGACCCTCGATCAGTGGTTCGTGTCCACTCCTGCTCGAAAAACTATACTGTCTGCTGCCAATGTTACTTGTCAGCGAAACCGGCTTCCACTTTTCATCGCACTCCTGGCAGCGATTGCACTCGGTAATGTGACATGGGCGCAAAACGATGACAAGGCGGCGTCCGATCAGAAGGTAAAGAAGGTCTTCTATACCGCTAAAGACCGTCTCAATGCGATGCACAACGCTACTCTCTTCACTCCGAGAGCCGTTGCTGATGCCGCAATTCTCGAAGGTCCACCGCAGAGCAAAAAGCTGTTTCAACTTCATTTCAACGACAAGGTCATCTGCGACTTCGATGCTCCCGGCTCGAAAATGGGCGGAAAGACACCGAAATTCTCCTGCAAAATCACGCGCGTCGAGAGCGCTGATGGCACAGTCCAGACTCTGACTCCCGAGATGGATGAAGAACCCGTCAAGGTTAAGTTCGGAGCCGATGACAACGAAGTCTACGCGGAAATCGTTGCCACTCGTCTGATGTGGGCGCTCGGTTACCCGGCCGATGCGTGGTTCCCCGTGCGTGTTGAGTGCCACAACTGTCCCGAGAACGTAATCTCCGGTTCCGGTTCGCCCGGCACGCGTATGTTTGATCCGGCAACGATTGTCCGCAAATATGCCGGCCATAAGATGTACGAGAACGGCAAAGAAGAACAAGGCTGGAGTTGGAAGGAACTCGACACCGCGAACGCCCGCCCCACCTACGAACGAGATGGCCTGAAACTGCTCGGCGCCTTTATGAAGCACAGCGACAACAAGCCGCCGCAACAGCGGCTGACCTGTAAGAAGGTGAATGTGGACCAAACCACGAATCCCTTCACCACAACCTGCGACGATCCCGTCATGCTCGTCCAGGATGTCGGCGCCACGTTCGGAGGCGGCGGCTGGTTTACCAGTAACGGCTCCGCAAAAATGAACCTCGGGATTTGGTCCAGCAAGAAACTGTGGAAGAAGGCGGGGACTGATAGCGCACCGAAACAATGCCAAGCCACACTTACAAAGAGTCTCACCGCGCATGATGGCCTGAGCGATCCACTCATCAGCGAAGAAGGTCGCCGTTTCGATGCCGGTTTGATGTGCCAGTTGTCCGACCAACAGATCGAGCAACTCTTCCGTGCTTCGCGCGCCGCTCAGATGCCCGAGTATCACAACCACGACGGCAGCTTCAAGTCCGGCGTGGACGAAGCCACCGTCATAAAAAGATGGGTAGACGCATTCAAGCAGAAGCGCGAGGAACTGGCCAGTGCTCGCTGTGCGTGGAAGGAGAAGCCAGCCGATCTCGCGGTCATTGACAATCCAATGAGCCTCGCCACCGTGCCCAACTTCTGTTCAGCGAAACCCTATTGAGCGCACGGCGAGTAATTGAAGGAGTCAACTATGTGGCGGAATTCTATTTTCTTATTTCTTTGGGTCATCGTAATTGGCTTTGCTCCCGTCTGGGCCCAAACTCAGGGATGCGAAGTCCCGAAAGGCATGACGAAGGACCAGAAGCTGCCCTGCGTCCGCACGGCGAGCATTCTCCTGGATCAGCCCACGTTGACTCCCGAGCAACTCGCCAAGGGTCCCGACTTCGATTCTGCCAATCCGGATCAGAGTCGCTTCGCCTACTTCACCGGCAATGACACCATCTCTTGCTACTTTCGGCCGCACTACGCCTTCGTCGCAGTTCCTGGCGACAGCATGAAATTCCAGTGCTGGCACATGACGCCCGACGGTGCCTTCTACGGCAAGAATGGCGAGCCCATCCGGGTTGACGATGTCAAGGTAGTCATCGAAAAAGATAAGAGCGGGGAACGTTCCGCGTCTCTGTATGCCCGCAACGACGACAAGAACGAACACGAGATCAAGGCGGACCGCTTCAAGATCAAATATCTGAAGCCTCCCTACCCCGATCACAATCCTCGCTTCAATGAGGTATTCACGACCCTGGCTGCGTCGCGAATCATGTGGGTCCTCGGCTTTCCGGCAGACCACGTCTATCCGGCCGCTGCCGCGAGTTGCATCGGCTGTGGCAGCGATCCTTTTGGAAACAAGTTGACCGACAACAAGGCGTCCCTGAAAGATGCGCCGACAGTCTTCAAGATAGTCAGTGCGGAGCGCGAATTGCCCTGGGACGAGATCAATCCTGAGGACGACGAAACCTGGTCCTGGACTGATGCCGCGAAGTTTTACTCCGACGGCGAATGGAGCCATAAGCAGAAAGTCGAATTCGATGCCTATCGGCTCGCCCTAGGCTTGATCCACTACCACAATGCTCTGCCCCAGCAGAACCGCGTCGATTGCGCCGAGTGGGCGCAAACTGAGGAAGGCAAGCCGAAGGTTTGCAGCAAGCCTGTGATCTACGTTCACGATCTCGGGTCAACTTTTGGCAAGAAGCGCAGCGGTTTCGATCTCTTCGGAACCAATCCTCGCGGAAGTTTCGACGCCTGGAAGCCGCAGACCGTGTTTGTGAATCCGGGCAACTGCGAACTTCGTGCCACCCTGCTGGGCGATAAGCAGGTTTTGAAAGAAGCTCAGGATCTCATGATCCAGCGGGTTGCCCGTCTCGATCGGGATACGGTCAAGTCGATCTTCCGGGTTTCTCGATTCAACATGATGGATCAGAAGCAGGTGCGCAGGCTCCGCTCCAGCGGAACTCAAAATGTAGATGAAGCCGCCCTCGACGAATGGACCGATGTCTTCATGAAACGCATCGACGAAATCAGGACGGCCAGCAATTGCAAAGCGAACTGAGGGGAAGAAACGATCACGACTTCACCAAGGGGGCCGTACACGGCGTGTTTCTCGGCGTTCACGATGTCGCCGCTGTTCTCTTCTGGCGCACATAGAACCGCTTGACCTTCGCGCGGTTGCCGCACTTCCTCATGTCACACCAGCGCCGCCGATGGTTCTTGCTCTCATCCAGAAAGACCCACTCGCACGTCTTCGAGGCACAAGCGCGCACGAACTCCACCCTTTCTGACGTCAGCAACTCAGCCGCATCACGTGCGATCGGCCACAACGGAGCGAACAGATCGTACCCATCCACTCCAAATCTCCATTCAAAGCCCTGCCTGCCTGAGACCAGCGCCAAGTGCTGTGCCGCCTCCTGCACATGCGAATTCAAGATCGCAAGCGCCGCATCCGGAACAGGCTTCTTCTTCACGAGTGCGTAGAAGATGTCACTGATCGCTTCGCGCAACTGAATTGCCGATGCGAGCGCGCGCTGCGCAGCCTCCGGATACTGCACGCTTCGCGTCATCAATCGATCGACGCGCAGGTCACTGACGACACCCGTATCTTTCGCGAACCGTGCCAGGTCCACGTAGTCCTTCAGCAATTCCTTCGCATCAGAGGTAAAACGGTCGTCGAGTGTGTTGACAAAATCCAGGCACACCGCTCCGCCGCAGAGTTCAAACCGAGCAGGTCTTCGCCTTTTTATCGTGTCTGTGTAGATGTGGCACCCCCTCGTCGACCTCATTATCTAACCATTAAACTATACTTGACAAGTTAGACTCGTCAGCCTAGTCTGGATCTAACTTGTGAACTATGTTTTGGAGGTTAGGAAGTGTTCCGTGAGCAGCCCGCCCAGATCCTGGCACTCCACCGGCAGAAATTCCAACAGCCAAAGCTGGTAAACATAGGAGGTAGGCCCGTGATCCAGACCACTCCAACGCGAAGCACAACGCAGCGCAGCGAGTCGATCAAAGTCGCGCTCGCATTCGCAGCCATCTATCTCGTTTGGGGCTCAACGTATCTGGCGATTCGATACGCGGTGGAAACGATCCCCCCGCTGGTCACAGCAGGCATTCGGCATACGACCGCGGGCGGTATTCTGCTGGCGTGGGCGTGCCTACGTGGTTATCGCCCACGGCGCGAGCACTGGGTGGCCGGCATTGTACTCGGTGGCCTCTTCTTTCTGGTTGGCCACGGCACTCTGCACTGGGCCGAGCAGCACGTCGCCTCTGGTCTTGCCGCTTTGCTGATCGCGACCGAACCGATGTTCATTCTGCTCCTCTCGTGGGCTACGGGGCAGCAACGGATCAGCCGCATCAGCGCGTTGGGCTTAGCGGCTGGCATCGTTGGTGTCGCAATCCTGACCGGCGTGGAATGGTCTGCGAAAAACGCAAGCCTCCTGGGATTGCTGGCGGTGCTCACAGGATCGCTGTCATGGGCAGCAGGCGTTGTGATCTCTCCGAAGTTGAAACTGCCTTCTGACGCGTTGGGACGTACGGCTGTGCCACTAGTTTGTGGGGCGGTGATGCTTCTCGCAACGGCCGCAGTAACTGGCGAATTTCAGGCACTGCACTGGTCCCAGGTCTCGCTCAAGTCCATTGCCGGATTGGGCTACCTGATTGTGTTCGGATCCATCGTGGCGTTCACAGCGTACACCTGGCTGCTGCAGCGCTGTCCGCCCGCGATTGTTGCGACGCACACGTACGCCAATCCCGTGGTCGCTGTTCTGCTGGGATGGCTGCTGGCAGGCGAGGCGCTGACTTTGCGTGTTGCATTGGCCTCGGTTGCGATTCTGGGTGCGATCATGCTGATCCGCAAGGGCGAGCACATCACCAAGACACCAGTCATAGCTCATGAACCTGTGAAGGTGAAGTCGGCCCAATGCGCCTGAAGATCGCAGCTGTTCGCCTTTAGCTTGCCCGGTTTCCTTTCGCGTGGATGGTAATCTTAACTATCCGCGACTATGATGCGCCGGCACGAGCCTCTCCGCATTGCGATTGATACCGGCGGGACGTTTACGGACTGCGTGTGGATCGATCCTGCCACGCGTCGCTTGCGCATGCTCAAGGTCTTCTCGACACCACACGACCCATCCCAGGCGATCGTCGATGCAATTCAGCGGATCGTCCCGGCGGGGGACTTCGTCCTGCTTCACGGAACCACCGTCGGCACCAACACGCTGCTTGAGCGGAAAGGCGCGCGCACGGCCCTGGTGACGACTGCTGGATTCGAAGACGCGATCGAGATCGGGCGACAGGCCCGACCGAAGCTGTACGACTTCTTCTTCGATCGGGTCGACCCTCTCGTCCCGAAAGATCTGCGATTTGGCGTGCAGGAGCGGACTGGGGCAGATGGCCAAATCCTTACCGCGCCGAGCCCGACGGAACTGGCGAGGCTCTTAGGCCGCCTACCCACGGCTAAACCGGAGTCGATCGCAGTGTCGTTCCTGTTTTCGTTTGCGAATGCCGGGAACGAACGTGCGGTTGCGGACTCACTCAAAGGACTGGGCGTGCCGCTGTCGATCTCTCACGAGATCCTGCCCGAGTTTCGCGAATACGAGCGCACGTCCACGGTCGTGATCAATGCTTATCTTCAGCCGGTGATGGGGCGGTATCTCGATAACCTGGAACACGGACTTCGGGACTCGGCTCCCGGCTCTCGGGTTCCAGATCAAGTCCGATTGCGTAGGCAGAAGGCTGCCGGGCGAATCTTTGTGATGCAGTCTTCAGGCGGCATCACCGCGCTTGCAACTGCTGCGAGGGAACCTGTGCGAACCGTGCTCTCCGGACCGGCCGGCGGGGTCGTTGGAGCGGCGGCGAGTGCACGCCGCAGTGGCTTTGAAAACATCATCGCGTTAGATATGGGAGGCACTTCCACGGATGTCTCGCTGGTGGAAGGCGCGATCAAGACTGCAACCGATGCGCAAATCGCCGGGCTGCCCATCAGTGTGCCAATGCTCGACATTCATACGGTGGGGGCGGGAGGAGGCTCGCTGGCACGCTTTGATGCCGCCGGAGTCCTGCGCGTGGGGCCAGAGTCGGCCGGGGCGGATCCGGGACCGATCTGCTACGGGCGAGGGGTGCAGCCTACAGTCACGGACGCGAACCTGCTGCTTGGTCGATTGCAGCCGACAAAATTTCTGGGCGGAGAATTCACCCTCGATCTGGAGCGGGCGCGGCGGGTTACGCGGCAATGGTTGAACAGGCAGGGGTCGAATCTCAGCCTGGAGAAGTTCGCGGCGGGAGTGATTCGCGTGGTGAACGCCACGATGGAGAAGGCAATACGCGTGGTATCGATCGAACGAGGGCGCGATCCGCGGCAATTTGCGTTGGTGGCTTTCGGCGGGGCGGGAGGGTTGCATGCGTACGCATTGGCCGAGGCGCTCGGCATTCCGCGCGTGATCGTTCCTGCCTTTCCAGGCGCACTCTCGGCGCTGGGCATTCTGTGGAGCGATGTGGTGAAGGACTACTCGCGCACAGTTCTGTGGCGCGTTTCGCGGGAGGTGCCGCATGGGAAATTCAATAAGGAGTTCGCAGCCCTCGAGAAGATCGCGAGGGCGGACTTTGCCGACGAGAATTGGAATGGCGCGCCACTCTTTGCTCGAACGGCTGATTTGCGCTATCGAGGGCAAGGGTACGAATTGAATCTGCCGGTTACCAAGAAGCTTGTGCAAGACTTCGAAGAGGAACACAAGCGCCGATATGGGTATGCGCACGCGAAGCGCGACATTGAGATCGTGACGTTGCGCGTGCGAGCGACAATTCGATCTTTACGGTCGCAGAGAGGCGTGGTCATCCCGAAGCGAGGCGGGCGCGGGCGGACATCGGCGAGCGATACCACAGTGATCTTTGGCGGGCACAAAGGGAAGGTGAAGGTGTATGCCCGCGAAGCACTCAGTGCGGGCAAGAGCTACCGGGGACCGGGCATTGTGACGGAATACAGTGCGACGACGGTGGTGCCACCGGACAAGCGATTCACGATTGACCAGGCTTCCAATCTGATCATTGAAACGTGACTTGATTCAATGACTTAACTCTTGAATATGTGCGCCGTGACACGGCGACTGGCGGAGGCTTCCGGTTAGCAAGGCGAATCACAGGTTCAATCAGCGGAACAACAACCCCGAAAATTCCGCCAGGTTTCTGCGCCAGACCATCCATGTGTGCATGCCGGGCGTTTCGATGTCGGTGCGTTGAACGCCCTTCGTTTTCAGCCACTCGCGAAGGTTGCGATTTGCCGTGATGAGACGATCTTCGGTGCCACAAGCGATCCAGAGCAAGTGCAGTTTCTGATTGGCACTCGAATCCAGTCCGGGGAAGTCCTTTTCGAACGGTTCTGGCAAGCCTCCGGCACTGAACGCACCGACCCAGGCAAATTTATCCAAATTGTTTAGCCCGGTCATCAGCGATTCCGATCCGCCCATCGATAGCCCGGCGATGGCGCGTGAGTTGCGGTCTTTGGCAATGCGATACTCGCTCTCAACTTTCGGCATCACTTCGGTGAGAAGCGCTTCCCGGAAATTAGTCAGATTCTGCTCGCGGACTTCGGGGTGGTTGAAGATGCCTCCCCAGCCGACGCGAATCATCTCCATGGTGCCGTAGCCGAGAGGCATCACGATGATCATCGGCTTGGCTTTGCCCTGCGCGATCAGATTATCGAGGATTACGTTGGCGCGTCCGACAGCGGTCCACCCGCTCGCATCGTCGCTGTAGCCGTGCAGAAGATAGAGAACCGGGTATGTCTTCTTCGCGGCGGGATCGTAACCCGGCGGCGTGTAGACGTAGAAGTCACGATCATCGTTGGCCACCGCCGAGTGATAGAAGTGATGATTCACTTCGCCGTGCGGTACGTCATTCAATTCCCAGGGGAGTGACGGCGGGCCGGGTACGTGCACCATGTTCTCGGTGGAGAGCAGGTTCGGCTTGAGAAGCGAATTGTAGGGATCGATCAAGCGTTGACCGTCGACGATTATGGAGTATCCGTAGTAGTCCGGGGACCAGGACGGGGAGTTGACCGTCCATATGCCACTCTCGTCTTTATGCATGGGCAGCGGGTCGGGGACGCCTTCGCGCGACAGCTTCACCTCTTGCGCATTGGGAGCGCGGAAGCGGAAGGTGACGCTGTTGTCGGAGTGGACTTCGGGCGTGACCAGCGCGGGTGGAGGCATTTGCGGAGGAGGAGCACTTGGTTTCGAGTCTTGCGCGAGGACTGGAGAGATGAGGACAATCGATAGAATCACGGAGCAGAGCTTCACGGGCCGCCTCCTTGAAAAGAACCCTTTGATTCTATAGCAGCACATCCAAGAACTCCTGACGTGTCGAGAACGTTGCGTCTACCCGCCAACGACGAGTGAAAAGATCACTAAGTGCACGCGCAAAGATCATTCAGCGATAGGCGGGAAGAACGATCCCGTTTCAGGAGGGGCCTTTCGTATGCCGTAGGGTTCCGCTGGACCCGTGCTCGATGGAATGCTCCCTGAAAGGAATCACCTCACAAAGGTTCAATTGGCATAAAATCCCTGATTGCGCAAACGACAGCTATCCTGAAAAAGTTCCTTCCATCGGAGTAAAGTGTCATTCCGAGAGAGGAACCATGCGCATAGGATTGATTCTTGCTTTATTGCCCTTTCTTTTCCTGTCAACATTTGTTAGCGCGACGAAGAAAAGCATTCCCCCAACAGAAAAGGACCTGATTGGCGTGTGGATCGGTTGGGAAGAAGGACAACTCGCTTTCACGAGAGTCGATCTTCGTGCCAATTCGATGGGATATTGCGCTCGCATTTTCGCTGGCACTGATCCCGAGGTCTATCAAATTCGCAGATGGAGCATGGACGGCTGGAATCTCAAAATCGACTTGACGCCTATCTCTCCTAAGATTGAGAGCATCTATCTTGTGGGCTTGGGCGGGAGAGGATATCTGCAACTGAAAGTAAGCGCTGTCGGGGGCAAGTGGCATCGGAAACTCGTCTTGTTACCAGAGTCAGACGTTGAAACTGCCCAGCAGAATGCCAAACAAGCGATCGAACATGCGAAACGTGATTTGGCAAACTAAATTCGTAGTTGGCGAAATATCTCGATTACGCTCATGGCGATGCAAAATGTCTTGGAATCCGAGAACGTTGCGTAAGTCGCATCGTGATGCAATGTTATTTTGCCAATTTCGTGAAAAAGAGTTATTCAACGGCCACGCTTGGTTTCAACAACTACTGCGCGCGCTGGATGTTGCAGCACCACCCGATGCCAGATAATCCGTCAATAACGCCGTTCCGTTTGCGTTCAACGTAGAAGGTAGCGGCAGTTTATGCGATGAGCGGTTCTCGCAGCCTGTCAGTCTTGCCAGTTTGATACCTCCGATAAAAACTGCAGCATTAACAGTAGCTAAATTGGTCTGCTTGCACGAAACAGGTACAAGCTTCAAATCAATCATAACTATTTCGAATGGAAGGACGACTCGTCATGAAGCGACACTCTAAGTGGAAATTAGCCAACACCATATTGCTTTGCTGGCTGATGGTCGCATTACTAGCAGGTATTGCGTTCGCGCAAGCGGATTCGGCTGCTCAGGCCGATCAAGCGACACAACTGCTACCCGCATCGACCACACTCGCGAGGTCCGCCACGGCGGTGGGTTACCAGGTTGGAGGTGGAACTTCCAAGGTCGACCTGAAGGGCACAGAATTGATGCCGCAAGCCAATGGCGGAGCGAAAGTCGAGATCAAGGACAAAGCGGGTAAATCGAACATTGAGGTTTCGCTGAAAGACATGAAGCCAGCCACAACGCTGGGCGCGGAATTCCTTACCTATGTACTCTGGGTCGTCACGCCAGAAGGGCGAACCGGGAACACCGGCGAGATCATCCTCAACAAGAACGGAGAGGGCAAGCTCACTGCGACTACGCCGGCTCAGACTTTCTCGCTGATCGTGACAGCGGAACCGTATTTCTCGGTCCGTGTTCCCAGTGAAATGGTCGTCCTTGAGAGCGCTACCCGCAAGGACACGAAGGGAAAGATCTTTCCTGTCTCCGAGTACAAGCTCATGCGAAAGGGCCAGTACGAGAAACTCGGGAACCCGCTCGCGATGACGCCCGACCTCGAGAACGTTCCCCTGGAAATGTATGAAGCACGGAACGCGGTGGACATAGCGAAGTCGCGGGGAGCGGATAAATACGCTCCCGAGGTATTCGGCAAGGCCGAAGCCAGCCTGAAGATGGCGGAGAACTCTCTAGCCAGCAAAGCCGAAAGAGGTACTGTGATCTCGACGGCGCGGCAGACGGCGCAATTCGCCGAAGATGCGCGCATTTTGACTGTCGTCCGCCAGGAGCAGGAGCGCATCGCTAAGGAGCGTGAGGCAGCCGCTGCCAAGGCAAAGGCGGAAGCGGAAGCTAAGGCCGAACAGGAAGCTGCTGAAGCAAAACGAAAGTCGGATGAAGCGGCCGCCGAAGCCAAAAAGAAGTCAGACGCAGAAATCGCCAAAAAGGAAGCCGAGAAGCAGGAATTGCGCAAGCGATTGCTCGAGCAGTTCAATCGTGTGCTCCCCACAACCGACTCGGAGCGCGGATTGATCGTCAACATGGGTGACGTCTTGTTCGATACCGGCAAGTCCGATCTTCGTCCGGAGGCTCGCGAGGCGCTGGCGAAGCTTACAGGCATCGTGCTCAACTATCCTTCACTCCAACTTGCTGTTGAAGGCCATACCGACAGCACGGGCAGCGATGAACTGAACCAAAAGTTGTCGGAACAGCGTGCCGAGGCCGTGCGCGGTTACCTGACAGGCCAAGGATTGCCGCCGGACAAAGTGACTGCTCATGGCTTTGGCAAAACGATGCCAGTTGCTGATAACAGCACCGCCGCGGGCAGGCAGAAGAATCGCCGTGTCGAAATCGTAGTGGCGGGGGAAGTCATCGGAGAAAAGATCGGCTCATAACTCAATAATCAATGATCGAACTTTGCAGATAAACATTTCCGAGAAACCTAGATGCGTCAACGAAGTGTCAGGGAACCATCGTAACTTCGCGCGAAAGATACAACCGCTAGCCGCGAAATGCCTGGAAGGAGAGGAAGCGATCGCCGGGAAGCAGGTTTCTGGTCTTCACTGTGCTGTAGCCGGCTTCGCGTAGCTGCCTGACCAGTTCGTCTTCGGAGGGTAAGCGGCCGGCGCCGCTGGTCGCCGCTCCCCACAGGTTCAGCGCCTCTGCGCCAAGACTGCCGCCCTGGCAGCAAGTAGTCACAAGCAGAAAGCCACCGGGCTTGAGAAAGCTGCCAATATGCTTGAGCAGCGCAACTCGCTCTTCGACGGGGAAGTAATAGATGTTGTTATAAAGCGTCGCGATGTCAAAGGGCTGGTCCGGCACCTTTTTCCGAATGTCGCCGGTCTCAACCTCCACCCGACTCTCCAGTCCCCAGCGGCGAAGATTCGTCCGCGCCATTTCAGCCACGTCCGACTGAAGCTCCAGCCCGAGCGCAGTGAGCGAGGGGTTTCTTTCGGCCGCGTATCGCAGGTAAATGCCGGATCCACAGCCGATCTCGAGGAGCCGCAGGGCACCACGCTCTGGGAACGTGCTGCGAATGATCTCCGCCTGGAAAGCCTCAAGAATGCGAGAGGAGCGCGCAATCAGTTCCCCGTCCTGGTCGGCGAGGCTCCATAGTTCGCCGGCACGCAGTTTGGGAAGTGTGGCCGTGATCAGCTTGTGGTGCAGCTCGACTACCTCTTCCACCATGGCCAGCACGGGGTCGTTCTCGGGCCGGGCGAGCTTTTTTGCCAGCCCGCGGAGCATGTATCCGCGCGGTCCTAGGCTGAGCAGTCGCAGGCGAACACCCATCTGCAGCCATGCCTCCAGTGCCTCGCGGCCGCGGGCGCCGACAGAGTGGAACTCGCCGAGCGTATCAAGCGAGGCCGGGCCAGAGGCCAGCCGGTTGAGCAGCCCGGCCTCACCAGCAGCCGCCAGATAGGCGAGCTTGTAGAAGGACTTGAGTTCGGCGGTGGCGCCCACAAGGGCGGAAAGCCGGTTATCGCGCCAGAGACGAAAAAACGGTTTGAGAGGCATCACTCTCCTATGATGTTTTTGTCCCTCAACAGCGTCTTCGCAACGAGAACACAATAAAGGCACCTGGAATCATGAGTAATGTGCGGATGGGTTTGGCTGGAACCCTGACCGATTGTTGTCGGTGAAGTTCATCCTGGCAAACACTCCGAAGCGGCACCCAATTTCATGTATTTCGGTGTACCGCGGCCTATGAACTTCTGACAGCAGGTGGCCGATGTTACTTTCCGGAAGCGACATCGAGACGGGATTCCGCGCGATGGAGTGCGTTCAGGGCGCGATCTACGTCGACGGAGGTATCGCCGCTGTTGAGGCGCTGTTCGGCGCGCTCCTTCGCCTTGCGAGCACGTTCCACGTCGATCTCTGAGGGACGTTCCGCGGTTTCGGCGAGGATCGTTACCTTGTTCGGGAGGATTTCCGCGAATCCCCAGGCCACTGCAAGTTTCTGCTCGGTGGAGTTCTCGCGATACCTGATCTCCCCGACGGACAGTTCCGTAATGAGAGGCGCGTGTCCGGGGAGAATGCCCAGATAGCCGTTCTTGCCGGGAATCTGGACTTCCTCGGCCGCCGTCTCGACTACTTTCTTTTCCGGCGTAACGATTTCGAGTTGGAACACATCAGCCATGGTAAATCGTCGTTAATCAATGGTCGTTGGTCGCTGGCAAAATCCATCAGCGTCGTTTCGCAGCGTCGATCCTGGTTTGCCCTGCTAACGACGAACGACTACCGACCAACGACGGCTCTTACGCGACCGCCTTCATCTTCTCGGCCGCTTGCTCGACTTCCTCGATCGTGCCCTTCATATAGAAGGCCTGCTCGGGGATGTCGTCGTACTTCCCTTCAACGATTGCTTTAAAGCCCTTTACCGTGTCGGCGATCTTCACGTAGCGTCCTTGCGCACCGGTGAACTGCTCGGCGACGTGGAACGGCTGCGAGAGAAATCGTTGAATCTTGCGGGCGCGCGCTACGGTGAGTTTCTGGTCCTCGCTCAGCTCATCGATGCCGAGAATCGCGATGATGTCCTGCAGATCTTTGTAAGTCTGCAGGGTTTTCTTCACTAACTGCGCGACGTCGTAGTGCTCCTGACCGACGATGCGCGGATCGAGAATGCGCGAGGTCGAGGCCAGGGGATCGACCGCGGGGTAGATCCCGATTTCGGTTAACGCACGCGAAAGCACCGTAGTTGCGTCCAGGTGAGCAAAGGTCGTGGCCGGAGCGGGATCGGTAAGGTCGTCGGCTGGAACGTAAATGGCTTGCACCGAGGTGACCGATCCCTTCTTGGTCGATGTGATGCGCTCCTGCAACTCGCCCATTTCGGTGGCGAGGTTTGGCTGATATCCCACGGCACTGGGCATGCGGCCCAGAAGAGCGGACACTTCAGAACCTGCCTGCGTGAAACGGAAAATGTTGTCGATGAAGAGCAGCGTGTCGGCGCCCTCGGCGTCGCGGAAGTATTCGGCGACGGTGAGGCCCGTCAGCGCAACGCGCAGACGCGCACCCGGCGGCTCAGTCATCTGGCCATAGATCAGGGCGGCCTTCGATTCAGCGGGCTTTCCCGGCTTGATCACGCCCGATTCGCTCATCTCAAGCCACAAATCGTTGCCTTCACGGGTGCGCTCGCCGACGCCGGCGAATACGGAATATCCGCCATGCTGCTTGGCAACGTTGTTGATGAGCTCCATGATCACGACGGTTTTGCCGACACCAGCGCCGCCGAACAATCCGATCTTTCCACCTTTCAAGAAGGGCTGGATGAGATCGATGACCTTCACGCCGGTCTCGAACATCTCGGCAGTGGTGGCCTGTTCGTCGAAGGCGGGAGCGAGACGGTGAATAGGAAGGCGCTCTTTGAAGTCAATCGGGCCGAGTTGATCGACTGGCTCTCCGATAACATTCATGACGCGGCCGAGAGTTCCACGGCCAACGGGAACGGAGATCGGTCCGCCCTGATCGATAGCCTTCATGCCGCGCACCATGCCGTCGGTGGGCTCCATGGCGACACAGCGGACGCGTCCCTCGCCGAGATGCTGCTGCACTTCGAGGATGACCTTGATCGGCGTGGGGACGGTGAAGCCATCGCTCACCACTTCGACTGCCTGATAGATGGGGGGCAGGGATCCTTCGGGGAATTGCACGTCGACCGCGGGTCCTGCGATTTGGATTACGTGTCCTACGTTTGGCATAAATGGCTTCGAGCTTCGAGCTTGGAGCTACGGGTAAAACGTTCGCGCTCTGCTTTCTGCTCCTGACCTCACTTGTTCAATCTTCAATTCTGGCCGCTTGCCTGAAGCTCATGGCTCGAAGCTCGCAGCTTTATGACATCGCTGCCGCGCCGCTGACGATTTCAATGATCTCTTTCGTGATCTTGGCCTGACGGGCGCGGTTCATGGCGAGCGTCAGGGAATCGATCATGTCAGTGGCGTTGTTGGTGGCCGAGTCCATCGCGGTCATGCGGGCAGCGTGCTCGGCGGCCACCGACTCCAACAGCGCGCGGAAAATCTGGATGCTTACATATTTCGGGAGCAGAGCACGGAACAGGTCGGCCGGCGGCTGCTCATAAATGTAGTCCACCTGCGATGTGCCGAACTCTGTGCCTTCCCCGGCGCCCTCGCTCGGTCGCATGCCGACTCCAGCGCTCACGGCGGCTTCTTTGGCTCTCTTCTTCTCTTCTTCCGTCATTTCCTCGGCAAGGCGAACCGCCTGTTCGCCGATTTGCTCGATGGGGAGGATCTGTTCGACAATCAGCCGCTGCGCGATGACCGACTTGAATTCATTGAAGACCACGTAGACCGAGTCGATCTCTTCGCGACAGTAGCGGCGGATGACGCTTTCGGCGAGTGCCGAGGCCTGAGCGAATTCGACTTTGTTGAGGATCCCGATGTGTTCGCCCACGATCTGGATCGTGGCGGATCGCTCCGCAGTCTCGGCTTGAGATTCCACAGATTCAGCGAGTTCGGCCAGGCTGGGCGTTTGCACCTTGGCTGCTGGGTAGCGTCGTCGCAGGAAGTCACGGCCTTTGCGGCCGACAGCCTCAATATCGATGTTCTTGCCAGCCTTTGACTCCAGAAAACGGAGTGCCGCTTTGGTGATGTTCGCGTTGAACGCGCCCGCCAAGCCTTTATCGCCAGTTACCACGATCAGCAAGACATTTTTCTCTTCGCGCTGTGCCAATAGCGGGTGTTTGGGCTCACCGCTTTCGGGGTCATAGATCTCGGCGCGCGTGATCAGTGACTTCAGGACATTGGTCAGCATCTGCGCGTAGGGACGTGCAGTAAGGGCGCGATCCTGCGCGCGACGCAGCTTGGCCGCCGAGACCATCTTCATGGCCTTGGTAATCTGCCGCGTGTTGATCACGCTGCGGATGCGGCGACGGATGTCGAGAATGTTCGGCATTTCCGAGTTGTGAGTCCCGGGTCCCTGGTCCCGAGTCAAAACCGCCTTCGCTCGGTACCCGGTGCAGGGTACTCGGTATTATTTTGCTACTGCTTCCTTTTGTGCTACGAACTGCTGCTTCGCTTCTTTGATGACTCCCTGCAACTGCGCTTTCAACTGATCGTCAAGAATCTTCTTCTCCATGACCGTGCGCAAGATTCCGGGATTGGTCGAGTCCACGTACTTATATAGCTCTTTCTCGAAGTCGCGGACCTGGTTAACCGGCATGTCGTCCAGGAACCCGCCAGTTCCGGCCATGATGATCAGGATCTGTTTGGAAAAGGGCAACGGCGAGAACTGGTCCTGCTTCAGCAACTCGACTAAACGCTGGCCGCGATTCAACTGGGCCTGCGTGGCCTTGTCAAGGTCGCTGCCGAACTGGGCAAAAGCCTGCAGTTCACGATACTGCGCCAGCTCCAGCTTCAAGCTGCCGGCCACCTGGCGCATAGCCTTGATTTGCGCGCTGCCGCCGACGCGGCTCACAGAAAGTCCGACGTTTACAGCCGGGCGTACACCCTGGTTGAACAAGTCGGTTTCCAGATAGATCTGGCCGTCAGTGATCGAAATGACGTTGGTCGGAATGTACGCGGAAACGTCGCCCGCCTGTGTTTCGATGACGGGCAAGGCGGTGAGAGATCCGCCACCATTCTTGTCGCTCAACTTCGCGGCTCGCTCCAGCAGACGAGAGTGGAGGTAGAAGACGTCTCCGGGATAGGCTTCGCGGCCCGGCGGGCGGCGCAACAGCAGTGAGATCTCGCGGTACGAAGCAGCGTGCTTCGAAAGATCGTCGTAGATCACCAGCGCGTGGCGCTTGGTGTCACGGAAATACTCGCCCATGGCGCAGGCGGCGTAGGGCGAGATGTACTGCATCGGCGCAGGCTCGGAAGCGGAGGCGGCCACCACGATGGTGTACTCCATCGCACCGGCGTCCTCGAGAATCTTGACCACCTGAGCAATCGACGAACGCTTTTGCCCGATCGCGTTGTAAATACAAATAAGATCGTTGCCCTTGCTATTGATGATCGTGTCGAGCGCGACGGCAGTTTTGCCGGTCTGGCGGTCGCCGATGATCAACTCGCGCTGGCCCCGGCCGATCGGGATCATGCTATCGATGGCTTTGAGTCCGGTGGCCATTGGCTCTCGCACCGGTTGACGGTCAATGACTCCGGGTGCCAGGCGCTCCAGCGGGATGAACTTCTCTGTGGTGATAGGACCTTTGTCGTCGATGGGCTGGCCGAGCGAGTTTACGACACGTCCGACCATCGCGTCGCCGACGGGAACGCTCATGATGCGGCCGGTGCGTTTAACTTCGTCGCCCTCTTTGATTTCGGTGTATTCGCCGAGGAGCACGACGCCGACCTGGTCTTCTTCCAGGTTCATCGCGATTCCGGCCACGCCGTGCGGGAACGACAGAAGTTCGCCGGCCATGACCTTGTCGAGGCCGTAGACGCGTGCGATGCCGTCACCCAGCGTGATGACCGTACCGGTTTCGTCTACCGAGATCGAGGATTCGTAGTTCTCGATCTGCTCGCGAATGAGTTTCGTGATTTCGTCTGCTTTAATTTGCGCCATAGGATCAGCTTCGAGCTGCGAGCCTTGAGCTACGAGCGAGCAGCTGTTATTTCAGTGCTGAAAATCATTCATCTATAGTCGCCGCGAAGCATCGCGGCTCGAAGCTCATAGCTCGTCGCTCAAGAGCTAATCGCTTCCTTAATCTTCTCCAGTTGGCCCCTTACTGAGCCGTCGTAGATCGTGCTGCCGATGCGGACCACGGCGCCGCCCAGCAGCGAGGGATCCAATCCGTAGCTTGCGCGGACTTTCTTGCCCGTGGATTTGGCAATCTGCGCTTCCAGCGTTCGTTTTTCGGCATCGCCCAGTTCGCGCGCGCTCGAGATTTGCGCTTCTGTGAATCCCAGGCGCGCGTCCACTTCTTTCTCCAGTTGCTCCACGATTCTCGAGAGAAACGGCAGCCGGCGATGGTCGATCAGGACCGCAATCAGGTTACGCACCGGCCGATCAATTCCGTCACGTTGCACGATCACATCCAGTAGCTTGCGCTTTTGCTCGACCGGCACGGCCGGATTTTCCCAAACACGCCGCAATTCTGTGCTCTGGTTGAAGAGCGAGGCTATCTGCCGTAAGCCTCCGATTGCGCGAGCCGCGTCGAGATGCGCGTCAAAAATCACGTCGGCGAAAGCACGGGCATAGGTACTCGCGATAGCGGCCATCTAGTGCCCGTCCTTTCCGGGAGTTCCCGAGGGCGATCCCAATTCTCCGGCAAAATTGCGGACCAGCGCCTGATCCGTGGCGGAGTCGATGTGAATCTGCTTCTTCGCCAGGCCCACCGCGAGATCGGCAGCATGGGCGGTCAAGTCGCGCCGGGCCGCCTTGGCTGCGGCCTCGATCTCCTGTTCCGCCGCGGCTACGATCTTCTTGGCATCTTCCTCAGCGGCGAGCTTGATCCGTTCCTCTTCGGCGGCGCCTTCTTTCTCGGTGGCATCGCGCATCATGCCGATTTCGACATCGAGCTTTTGCAGGCGGGATTCAATCTCAGCGAGTTTGCGGCGAGCTTCCTCACTCGCCTTCTGCGCTTCCTGCATGGCCTTTTGAATGGCTGCCGTGCGATCGCGGAAGATGCCCGGGAGAAACTTGCGTCCGGCCCAGATGATGACCGCGGCGATGACCGCAAAGTTGAAAATGAAGCACGCCCAATAAGAATTCTGGACGCTCAGTCCGGTGAGCCGATGGACTAACTGAACGGAGGCTGAGTGCTTGAACTCCTCCATTTCATCTTTTTCTTCGCCAGCCGCTTCGCGGCTTTCGTGGACCAGTTGGCGGCCCGGAGTCGCTCGCGCCTCATCGGAGCTGGTCTTGGCCGGTTCGGGATGTGCTGGTTCCTGCGCGTGCACCGATACCAATGCGACGCTGCTTACGAACAGCAGGACAAGAGCGCCGATCCGCAACGCACGATTCGATTTCATCAACGTCCCGCTCCCGCGGGCTGCAATACGCGGCGCACGATCTCCTGGGCAAGAGCCGCTGCCTCGGCCTGGAGTCGTTGTTCGGCTGCCGCGCGATCCTTCTCAATGGTGGCCTTGGCTGCTTGTACCTGCACCTGGGCTTTGCCGCGCGCTTCACTCACGGCCTGGGCACGAGACTGCAGGGCCGCCTGGCGCTTCGCCTCCTGCGCCCGAAAAAGCGCAGCCCGGGCTTCACGCAAGCGCTGCTCGTACTCGGAGGTGCGCGCATCGGCCGCCGCAATGTCCGCCTTCGATTTCTCGATAGCACCCTCAGTCTTGCTGCGGCGCTCTTCAAGAACCCGCCGCAGTGGCTTGTGCACGATCACCGTATACAGGCTATAAAGCAACGCCAGCAGGATTACTGTTGGAACGGCTCCAAGCAGTAATTCGCCTAGTTGCTGCAGCGTCTGATCCATGTGGTGATGGGTCTAGATTGAAAAAATGAGGGCTCTGGAAACTGATAAGTCTAACGTCCCGCGAAGTTTGATGTCAACGTAAGAAGATCGGTTTAGAAATTGGCGGCGAACCGAACGACGCGTTCACCACGCAGTCTGACATTCTCTGCGCCCCGGTTCCGACGGCATCCGACGCGTTACTTGTAAGCACTTCTAAATCTGTGGGTTGCGAGCGAGCGAAGCTGGGTGCAGATTTCTGCAGATCCCCCTTGACTTCGCAGTAAAGAGGATTAGCATGTAGATATCACCTCCGATCCAATTCAGGATCGAATGGGCCGCTAGCCAAGGAATGTCACCGCTTCTTGGTTGTCGGCCCATTTTAATTTTGGTCACGCTGGCTCGGCGGTTAATTTTGCGCGCCGACAAGTCCGAATAATCGCGGGTAGCGCTGAGAGACAGCGCAGAGAACTCTGCCTGACTGCGTTCGCTAGCGCACATTATCACACTTTGTCCGGACTGCTGGCAGAATGCGGTTCACGAGGTCTCGGTCAGTGGCCTCGTCCTTGAGAATGTCCCACCCTGTAAAGACCGCAATCAGCTGATCTTCGGGAAAGACCATGAGGCGTTGACCGCCAAAACCGCGTGCCATCCAGATAAAGCCTTGCCGATCAGAGGAAGGCAGGAGCCACCATTTGAATCCATATTTGTACTGCTGTTCGGCATCAGTGAAGGGGGCGACCGACTGTTCTACCCATTCTTTGGAGACGACCTGCTTGCCTGCCCACAGACCACCGTGCATGTACAGGTATCCGATTTTCGCGAGATCTGCATTCTTCAGGAATAGGCCGCCCTCGGTGTCAACAACTCCGAGCGGGGACCGCTTCCAGAAATGTTCCATGCCCAGGGGACCGAACAGATACTGTGCTCCGTACTGCTCGACGTCTCTTCCGGTTTCTTTTTCGAAAATGTGGGCGAGCAGTTCAGTAACGCCGCTGCTGTAATTGAAAACTTTCCCCGGCTCCTGTGCCATCGGGCGATCGATGACGTATTGGACCCAATCCTCGGAGGCTTCCATCAGACTCGCGTCGTTCTTGGGATCGTCATAGGCCACCTCTTCATTCCAGTCGAGGCCAGTCGTCATGGTCAGAACATGGCGCAGAGTGATACGTCGCTTTCGGTCGTCGACGTTCTTGACTCTGGAAGGATCGAAAAAACTCAGCAGTGGGGTATCGAGTCCAGCTTTAAAGTCGCCGCGCGTCTTGGCGATTCCTAGGATGACCGACGATACAGTCTTGCTCACCGATTGCATGGTGTGGAGATCGGTCCCGTGATAATACGGGTGCCATGCGGGATCGAAGTAGTTGTACCAGCCCGTCAGATGGGCATTGAGTGGGCCGCGCTCACTCGCCTCTTTCGCATAGATCTGGCCGTAGTTGTGGGAATATATGCGGTCAAGCGCCACTTGCCCGCAGCGGTATATTGCGAAGCTGTCGACCAGCGAATATTTTCCACTCGCCAGATCGGTGTCGAACGCCGAGAGCACTTTTTCGTCGAGTCCTACGGCCCTGGGCTCAGCATTCGTCCAGCCCCGGGTTGGCCATCGCTCTGGAGGAGAGAACTTGGGGTCCGACTTTCTCTCACTCTGGCCGGATGAAAGATGCGAGATGCAAATTAGTCCCATAACCACAAAAAGAGTGACGCGCGTTTTGCTTTTCATGGAGAGGCTCTATTTCGATTCGAACACGACCTTGCCGCCAACCATTGTCATGACCACTTTGGTCTTTGAGATCTCGTCAGGACTCACCGAGAAAATGTCCTGGGACAATACCGCAAGATCCGCCAATTTCCCTACTTCGAGTGTTCCGAGTTTGTCATCCGAGAATCTGGCGTAGGCTGAGCCCTGGGTGTACGCATTGACGGCTTGTTCTACCGTGAGACGCTCGTCGGGCGTGTAGGCGTCGTTCGTGACCGCGTATCCAGCCTGGCCGGCGCCGTCGAAGACGCCTCCGGGGAATTCGGTGCCGGTGGCGGGTTTCCAGATCTGACGCGTAACCGTTTCCTGAATGGCGACGAATGGATTCGGAGGCCAGATGCAGGGCCAGTCGCTGCCAAAGGCCAGCCTTGCTCCGCTCTTCTCGATACTCTGCCAGCGGTCGGTGGTGGTCCGGTCTTTTGGATCGTAGTTCGAGCCGTTGTCATCGCAGCAGAAGCTCGGCTGCATGCTGGTGATCACCGAAAGCTTTGCGACACGCGGAATGTCCGCGGCAGGAAGAAAATCTCCGTGCTCGATGCGAAACCGCCGGTCACGCGGGCCATTGATCCGCTCGGCTTCTTCGTACGCATCTACAACGAGGCGCGTGGAATCGGGGCGATAGGCGTGAGTCATAATCTGGAAGCCGCGCTTGTCCAGTTCGAGCACAAGCTTCCTATACTCGGACGCCTGATAGGTGAGAGGTGGAATCAGTCCGGTCCCGCCGTCGACGAAGAACTTCACCAGGTTGGCCGAGACCCAGTCATCGTGATAGAGCGTCCGGGCTTTTTCCAGATCGGAGAGAAACTCGGGTGTCAGGTGATGGTTCACCGCTACAGCGCCGAATGACGTCCGAGTGCGGACCGTGAGTTCGCCGCGGTCGCGCAGAGCAGCGTAGAGCTGGATTTCGGCGAGATCTCCGGTCGCATTCACTACGCTGGTGATGCCGTATTGATTCAAGTGATGCGTCGCGTCGCGAAGGAAGGAGAGTTTCTCCTCTTGCGTGAAGAGCCGTTGCACCGCGCGTTCCATGATCGCCATGGCCGCTTCCAGGAGGAGACCGCTCGGATGGCCACTGGCGTCGCGGATGATGTTCTTTTCTTCAGCGGGATCGGCAACCGGGTCGTCTCTTAAGCCAGCCAGGGCGAGGGCCTTCGCGTTGAGTAACAGGGAATGCTCCGCCGTGTGATGTACGATGACCGGGCGGTCAGAAACAGCGCGGTCGAGCAAATCGTGTGTCGGGGTGGACGGAGGAGTGGTATTGAAGTCGGCTCGCACGATCAGCACTTTGTCGTTGCGATGAGTGGCGGCGAAGGCTCTGATCTCTCGCACGAACTTCTCTGGGTCGTCCGGCGTGATGGTTCCTTCGGGCGAAGACAAATTCAGGCCCTGGAGTTCGAGTCCGCCGAACCACATGTGCACGTGAGAGTCGGAGATACCGGGGATAACTGTTCGGCCCTGGAGATCAATGACCGTTGTTTGAGTTTGTTTGTGAGCGAGAATGTCTTGATCTGTACCGATGGCATCGATGCTTGTGCCTGAGATAGCCACGGCCTGCACCCATGGCGCCTTGGAACTGCCGGTATAGACGTGACCGTGAATGAGAATCGTATCGCTGGCGAGAATCCTGGTGGGAATGACTACCGTAACTGCTGCACATAAGATCACTACGGATCGGCCTGCAAGCATCTGTCTGCCTCCGCTGAAGAATTAGGAAGGACGGCATTTTCTCAGCCAGAGTGTAATACGGCTGGCACCCGTCGTGTCGCCGGATCTGCATTCGCAGCCCCGGTTCTCGGCTTCCTTTACGGTGAAGGGTTCTAACCGCGGAGGGCGCTGAGAAAATCCGCGGAGAGCGCAGAGGATATCAGGCACGACTCTTTACCAGCCACTCCCGAACTCTGCGCACCACAGATTCCGGAGCGTCAACTTCCATTTGTACCGCGCCATCTTTGTATTTCCGGGCGAAGATTCGGGCGCGAGCTTCGAGCAGAGCCAGGACTTTTCCCTCGCTTTGCGGGACACTAAGCTTGACGCGGCTGATCCGGTCTTCTTCGATCATTGTGTCCATGCGCTCCAACAGCGTGTTCAACCCGGTGCCCTCGACAGACGAAACGTAGACTCTGTTGGAGCCCGCGCGCGCGGCATCGGCAATCAGGCCGTCCGCAACTTCTCCATCGAGCAGGTCGAGTTTGTTCATCACGCACAGCCGTGGTTTTTTCTCGGCTTCCAGTTCTTTCAAGACGATTTCCACCTGAACGTCCTGTTCGGCGGAAAGGCGGCTGCTGGCATCGGAAACGTGAAGGATCAGCGACGCACGCTGCACTTCTTCCAATGTTGCTCGGAATGCTGAAACGAGCGTATGCGGCAGGTTGCGGATGAATCCGACGGTGTCGGAGAGAAGCACTTTGCGCTTCGACGGGAGTTCGACGGCGCGGATCGTCGGATCCAATGTCGCGAACATTTTCGATGACGACAATACTCCGGCGTTGGTCAGCGCATTAAACAGCGTGGACTTGCCGGCATTCGTGTATCCCACGAGCGCAACTGTCGCAACCGGGGCGGATTCCCGGCGCTGGCGCTGCTGGGCGCGGATGCGGCGGACATTTTCAATTTGCTGCTGCAGGTGACGCATGCGGCGCGCGATTTTGCGGCGATCGGTTTCGAGTTTCGTTTCGCCGGGGCCGCGGGTACCGATTCCACCTCCCAGTTGCGACATCTCGACGCCATGCCCCGCCAGACGGGGCATCATGTACTGCAACTGTGCGAGTTCAACCTGCAACTGGCCTTCGCGAGTACGGGCGTGGCGCGCGAAGATGTCGAGGATGAGCTGGGTGCGGTCGATTATGCGCCGTTGGACGATCTTTTCAATATTGCGCTGTTGCGAGGGACTAAGGTCGTGATCAAACAAGAGCACGTCGGCATCAACGGACGCGGCAGCGCCAGAGATTTCCTCGAGTTTGCCGGCACCGATCAAGGTGGCAGGATCGGGGCGGTCCCGGCGTTGCAGAATTTCACCGACGACTTGGGCGCCAGCACTTTCTGCCAGGGTGCGGAGTTCCGCTAAGGATTCTTCGGCGTCGAATTCCGGGATGCTGGGACGTGCATCGGGCTTGGGCGCTCCACCGGTTGAGGTAACAGAGGCATCACGCGCGGCTGTTGCCTGTGCTGTAATCGCGGCTTTCGTGCCACTGCGGCTGCGAGTGCGCACATCGAACCCAACGAGAAACGCGCGTTCGCGCTGGCGAGGATCCTGGGGGGTAGCGGTCCCCAACGGCACACGAACGCTCTCACGCGTTAGATCGCGGGATTTGGTGCGATGAGGACTTCGCAAAGCCAGAAAGGGCCGCCCTTGCCTTTCTATCCTTCAGTGCCCGAGGCGCTTGCCGCGGTTGCTGCCGGCGATGTAGCGGCAGGCGCTTTCTCCGGGTGCACGGCATGGGGCACATGTGTCGATGCCACCCGGCCCATGACCACGGTGGAGATGGCGTGTTTGAAGATGAGCTGCTCCTGACCGTTGGCCTCCAGTACGACGGAGTACTTGTCAAAAGAGCGGATGCGGCCCGTCAACTTCACCCCGCTAAGAAGGTAAATGGTGATGCTGGCTCTCTCTTTGCGGGCCGTATTAAGGAAGGAATCCTGAATGTTTTGCGCCGGCTTATTGCTATCCATAGCCGATCTCCTCGAGTAGTTAGACTGCGACCTTCCATTTGCCAGCCCACCACCGCCGTGAGCCGGCGCAATGCTACAGCATGTTCCTGGAAGCCTTCCCGCTGCTACAGGAACAAGGGGGGACAATCCCACTGGACCTGCGTTTTACAGGTCGGCCAGCCCCAGCGGGGAGATGCCTGTACAATACGGCGAACTGCAAATGTTTTCAACCGAAAGTTGCCGTCGCAAGGTGCAACAGTTGACATCGCCGCGCGGTGGGAGCAGACTTTCGGTCGAATCCAGCCATAACCGGTTTTCGGAATGCCTCGCCGTTGGCGTTGCGAAGGCGCAATCTGCAAAATCGAAGTTCCGGGAGGAGAACGATGCACAACTTCGCATCAGCTTTGCTGGTCCTGCCTACGATTACAGGAAAAGAAGCGACACTCATGCTCCTACGGTGGTTCCACTTCATTGCCGGCATTCTCTGGATCGGGCTGCTCTATTTCTTCAACCTGGTGAATGTTCCGTTCATGAAAACGGTGGACGCGGCCGCAAAACCCAAGATCTTTGAGAACATGACCCTGCCCGCGTTGCACTGGTTCCGCTGGAGCTCCGTGGTAACGGTGCTGGTGGGATTGGCCATCTGGGGACAGGCTTACGTCGCCCCCGATGCCGAGAGACAGGGTGGCGGCGCAGGCGCGACCTTTGGACTTTTCTCCCTGCTCTGGCTGGTGACATTCTTCATTCTGTTTTTTGTGATCAAGAAGATCACCCCAAACGGCTACGTGCTCGGCGTGATCACGGCCGTGCTGACCTACGCGGCGGGATGGCTGTTCGTCCACTACACGCCCGTGGGCGGAGACGATAATCATGTGCTCTGCATCGGAGTCGGTGGAGGACTGGGGATCGTGATGATGTTCAATGTCTGGGGGATCATCTGGCCGAACAATAAACGGATCATTCGCGGGACACTGGCGGGGACGCCTCCAGCCGACGCCGCGGCATTGGCGCGGCAGGCATTTCTGGCTTCACGGACAAATTTCTTTTTGTCGGTGCCGCTGTTGTTTTACATGGCGGCGGCTTCGCACTTTGCGAGCACGGTGATCTTCGGGAAGTAGGACAACAATGCACGGCTGCTGGCGCCACCGGCGATTACAAAGAAATAGGGAGCCGGAGGTCCCGGCTCCCCTGTCAGTCAAAGCTCGAACCTAGAAGGTGAAGCGCACAGCAAAACGCATGCTGCGCCCGATCTGATACAAGAACGGCTTGCCATTCCACGAGCTCGTGATATTCGCTGCCGCGGGACCGTAGGTTCCCGTGCCTCCGTTGATCCACTGCTGCGGCGTATACCCACCCTCGAGTACTTTGTACAAATCTGCACCCGCACCAAAGTTTATTCCATTTGGTTGCAGTGGGGTGTTGTCGTAATAAATCGAGTTCATACCGCCATAGAATGCGGTGACGGACTTTTGGTTGAACAAGTTCAGAGCGTTCACCGAGAATCCAAGAAGCTGATGTTCATTGTTTTTGTTGACCTTGATTTCATGGGACAGGTTGAAATCGGTCTGATAGAACCATGGCGTACGCCGGGCGTAGGGAGCACCCAATGTAAGGTCTCCGGTTGAGCCCGTTACGTTAGACCACTCACCACGGCCAAATAAGTAGGTGGACTCCAACGGTGCCCCGTAAGACGCGAGACCCAAGTCCATGTACGAACTGACCGGCGTTCCTTGATAGGCATACGAAAAGATGCCGAACGTGGTAGCCATCCCCTTCCAGGGCAGCCGGTAGTACGCGTTGCCTTTGAAGGTATTCGGGCGATCAGTCGGCAGTGGCCCGTTGTTGGACCTGCCGTCGGCACCGAAGTAGTAAAACGGCTCGTCGAACGAGCGGGTCGTGTCAGGAGAGTTGCGTCCCGTATTCCCACCATCGATCTGATCGGTCGTGGTCAAGCCGGTATAGTTGCCCCACAAGCGGCTGTAGGTGTAGCTGAACATGCCGGCCCAGCCTCTGGTGAAACTCTTAGTGACTCTGAATTCAACACCGTCGTAGTTACGTACCGCTTTGGGGTTGGCGGGACACGAGGGACAGGTACCAAACGGACTATAGAAGTTGAACTGCATTCCGGGAACGCCGAATGCCTGGCCGAGGCCGGTCAGGAAATTGGCATAGCCGTCGATGGTTTTGTTCACACCTTCTCCAGGGTTCACGACGGTATAGAGTTCAAACAGGGCCGGATCTGCCAGGGAGGCATCTTCAATCACGTGGTCAAGACGGCGACGGTCATAGCGGGCTTCGAACGCCACGTTCCGGGCAATCTGGTAGTCGACGCCACCGACGTACTCATGCTGGCGATACGGCTTTACGCCCGGAGCGACCGGTTCCCAGGGACGGAAGTTGACATTTTCAATGATCGACGTGCCCGTCTTTTGATCTACGAAAGAAGCCGGGGGCCCACCGGAGGCGAAGTTAGCTGGCGTGTTGGGCAAACCATTGGGGCACGCGCGTCCGTTCACGAAAACCGCGTCGAGATCAGCAACGCTGAACCCAGCGGCTGTCCCATCTGGACCCAAAGGATAGCTACATTGCTCGAACACCTGCGCACCCCACGAGGTTTGCGCGAGTAACAGCTTCATCACGTCGTTTACGACGCCGTAGCTGCCGAAGACCTTCAGTTTACCGTTGGATGATCCCCATGCCGCTCCTAGACGAGGTTCGACTTTGTCACTCCAGCTGAAGCTGATGGCCTTGGGCGGCGCAACACCAGGAGCAATCAAGCCGGGAGGAACAGGCAGGTTTTCCTTTTCCACACGGATACCGAGGTTAAGCGTCAAGCCGTGACCTATCGTCCAAGCATCCTGGACGAACAAGGCATGGTTCCAGTCGCTGGCGATCTTGGGTAGAACCGTAGCGAAGTCCTGAACAACTGCGTAGCCATATTGGCCGGCGCAGTTTCCATCAGCCCAATTCGCCTGCAGCCCCGCGCAAGCGCCAGTGCCGGTGGTTGTGGATGGCCCATGACTCTGTGCGTTGCCAGGATACAGGTTAATCAGCGGCACGTTGCCGTTCTGGGAGATCAGATTGGTCAAATGATTGAGCTGGTAGCCCGCTTTGATATTGTGGGTTCCGGCCCAGCCGGCCTTGAAAAAGGCTACATCCTGGTTTAACTGATAGTGCTTGTTGGCATTGTAGAGAGTGAAGTTGCCGGTGTAAGCAGCGGTCGTTGTGCCGGCAGTCTGCTGCAAGCTGGCTGGTAGCGGTGCGCCGGTGTTATCAACTCCTCCCACGCTTGTTGTGGCCCAAACGACATTCGGCGTAGACGTCTGCCAACCAAAGTCGTGATAGTTCTCGAAGAAGTATCCGTACCGCGTGGTGAGAACAATATTGGATGTAAGGCTGATGTCGGCGCCGACGTTGTACGTTGCATTTGGCGCTGACCATCCAAGGCCGTGCGAGTAGAGCGACAGCGGGCTGGTCGTCGCAGTATTGAAGTAACCAGCGTTCTTTTGCCAGGTAACTGGATCGTTGATCGGCAGGTTATCTCCCGTTTCCCGGGCATATTGATTGAGCCACGAGCCATGAACTCGGATCTTTTGTGTGACAGTGGCATCGAGGCGGGCGGTACCAAAGTAGGTCTGTCGATCTTGTGTAAAGTACTGCAGGCCCGGTCCGCCAGCGGGAGCGAAGTCAACGCTTCTTGCCCTGGTATTAACCAGAGGCGCGAAACCGAGGAAAAACTGCAAGCGATCCTTAACGATTGGGCCGCCGACAGTGAAGCCTGGCTGAAGAACGCGAAAGTGATCTTGCTTGGCTTGGTAGCTCTGTGCGGCTGGGTCAACGCCGGGTGAGCCAGCGTCGTTCGGATCGTAACGCAGATAAGGGTTCGTTTGGTTGGCATCGGCCCCGTCCGTTTCGTATGTGCCAAAGATTGAGCCATGGAAGCCGTTGGTCCCCTTTCGCATGATTACATTAACCACCCCGCCAAGTGCTCCACCGTGTTCAGCCTCGACACCCGAACTCTTAACCTGAACTTCCTGAATGAACTCGAATGGCACATTGGCTTTCGAGTAGCCGCCTGAGTTGTTCTCAGTATCCTGGCCTTCAACCAGGTACGCGCTCTCTGAATCGGCGGCGCCACCGATTGAGAATCCCACAGCACCGCCGTTTCCGCTGCTACCAGGGAGGCCAGCGCCCGTGCCTCCCACAGGCTGTCCGTTCATAAAGGAACCGGCTAGAGGTTCACTGCGTGCCATGGGCGCGTACTGAATCACCGATTGAAAGCTATAGCCGTGAGGTGAGTCCTCAAGCACCTCACTGGTCAGGTTGGTCTGATTCGTATTGGTGGTGACGTCAATCACCGGGGTAGCGCTGGTAACCTCGACGACTTCCGACGAGGTTCCGACCTCAAGAGTCATGTCGACCGTCGGCAGGTGACCGACCTCCAGAGTCAGGCCTTCGCGCTTTACGGTCTTGAAGCCCTTGGCGGCTACCTCGACGCTGTACGTACCCGGAGGCAGATTCGCAAATCGATAGTAGCCCGTGGCATCGGTATCGAGTGCTTTGTCGCCGACCAGGTTCGGTGAGCGCACTACCACGTGGGCACGCGCCACAACTGCCCCGCTGGCATCCTTGACTGTTCCTTGTAAGCCTGCCGTTGTTTCCTGGGCGAGCAACGCCATCCCAGACAGCACTATGGCTACTGTTGACAAACACACGAAAGCCTTCGCGAATCCGGCGAATCGCATCTCCTGCCTCCTTAGAGTCACTTGCATCGAGAACTCAGATTCCGATCAAAGCCCCAAGCTCTGCGGTCTGAGAGGAACGCGACCTGACGAGACCCCTTTTGCCGTCGTTTACAAAAGAGAAAACTGGGTACTGCGGGATGATTCTGGGCCGAACCCAAGCCCTTGACAGATTCACAATGAAAAACGCATAGACAATACTAGAAAAACATGCAGAAGTGCAACTCACCATCCAAACAAGTTGTTTTATAAACATTCTGTTTTCAATGTATGGGGTCCCGTTGCGAAGTTTCTAGTCCTAAAATCGGTAGGACTTGCAGAGAGGACCTATGACATTCGGTAGAGACCTTCTTTTGAATTGGGAGCTTAGGCAGAATCCAGGTGGACTCTAGCGTCGTTTTCTGACTGGCCGCGTGGTTGCTTCGCCTGGGGCCAGCACTCTCCGAACGATCGGGGTATCCAGCTTGTACTTGCGTTCGACGACATTGCCTGCGTTGTCGTGCACTCGCAGGACAAATACCGGCAGGGTGCCTTCTTTGTCGAAGGTCTCCTGGCTGACAGTAACAGGCAGCACTCCGTCGAGGTTGTGTTCGCGGTAGGCGGTTTCGTAGCGGTGCTTGCGCGTGTTCCAGGTGTAGACGCGGAGCTGGTCGTAGTCGTAGGGCGAGCCGTCGTGGGGCTCGGTCAAGACGCACAGGTACTGCGGGACTTTCTTTTCCTTATCCTCAACTTCGTTCAGGGTGAAAAAGGCGACGAATCGTTGGCCTTCGGCGTACTGCGCGACTTCGAGAGGAACGTCGACATCCACCATGCGGGCGAGTATCCATCCCACACGGCCCTGGTCATCGCGAACCAGCCACCAGTCCTCCATCACTGGCCCCGTGGGCGCTTTGGTCCCCGGTTTCGTGGCTACGGGGCGGACTGCATTGGCACCGGTTTGCTTTTCGGCGACAGCCCGCTTGAGGATTGCCACCTTCGCTCCGGAGGCAAGCTGATAGAGGTGCTCGGTTTCGCGTCCGGGAGTGATGTGGAGATTGGTCTCGTTGCGCAGAACCCCGGGGGCCTGCACGGGAGCATTCTGGTTTTCTTGCGCGAGTTTCTGCAGGCCGTCGAAGGTCTTTTGATCGACGAGGTAGCGCTGTTCCACCCATCCTTCGATACCGCTGGCGGTGCGAACGCGGGCAAAGCGTTTCTCGCGATCGATGATCTCGACGCGCTCTCCATTCTTTACTGTGCCGACGCGATTGTAGATGGCGGCAACCTGGTCGCGCAGGGTAGCCTGGGGTGCGGAAACGTAGGCGACTTCGAGGACATGATGGCGGCCGCGACCACAGGCGCCCAGCGTCACCGCAAGAGCAAGGGCTGTGGACAGCCAACTGATCCGCAATGGGCCCGGTTTCATACTCGACAACGGGAGACCCTTTCAATATAACGCTTTGCGGGCGTACCCAGATGCACGAAGGTTTACGCCAGATGGACCTCCAAAACATCGGCCTTCGGCTTGGAGACAATGCCGGCTGGCCTCGGTTACCATAGATTCATCCCTTCGCCGGGAGGCGCAGGTTGCCGCCCAGAGCTTTTGGGCGTCTAAGCTAAGGGGGAAGGCCCGTCAAGTTTTTCACTCAACCATGCATATGACAAGCAAACTCTGGAATCGTTTTGCGTTGATCTCGTTCATCTCGGCATTTCTTGCGGTAGCGAGTTTGTGCGCCGCGGCCCAGGACACAGTCGACACGGTGCTGCGTCCGCCCAAGGGAGCCCAAGTAGCGATTGTGATTTTCGAGGACCTGGAGTGTCCAATGTGCCGTCGCACCGCTCCGTTGGTGGAGCAGGCGTCGAAGACCTACAAGATTCCAGTCGTGCGGCACGATTTTCCGCTGCCCATGCATCCCTGGTCGTATCAGGCTGCGGTGTTCGCGCGCTATTTCGATACGCACTCTAAGGCGGTGGGCAACGAGTTCCGTGACTACGTCTTCGAGAATCAGCTTGAGATCAACCTGCAGAATCTGCGGTCTTATGCCGAGAAATTCGCTGCAGCTCGCAAGATCGATCTGCCCTTCGTGATCGATCCCCAAGGCAAGCTGGCGGCGCAGGTGAATGCCGACCGCGATCTGGGCAAGGCGATCAAGCTCGACCACACCCCGACGGTTTACATCGTCAGCAGCCGCAATCCGAGTAAGCCTTACGTCGAAGTCAAGGACAACAATCAACTGTACTCGACGATTGACGCGATGATGAAGGACTAGGTATTCGAAAAAGTAAAGCCTGCTTCGATCTCCGCGGCGGTCTTATCAGTGTACTTTTTGATCAACGATTGCCTGGCCGATGAGCTATCCTTACAGCCGGATAAGCTCATGAAACCGGAATCTCTGCTGAAGTTATCCCTACGAATTCTTCTGGTCGCGGCATTTCCTCTTTCCGCCATTGCACAACAATCTGCGCCTTCGATTCCCTCCACCGGGTTCGCCGGGCTGGATCAGTACCGGGCTTCGCGTATCGCGGTGTTTACGGATGACTACGGGCAACTGGCGCGCTATCACGAGGCCAATGCAAAGCTGGGAGCGCCCTCCGTGGGAGAGAATCGAGTCGTGTTCTTTGGCGACTCGATCACCGATATCTGGAAGCTCGCCGACTACTTTCCCGGCAAGCCTTATCTGAACCGCGGCATTGGTGGGCAAACGACGCCGCAGATGCTGGTGCGCTTCCGCCAGGACGTGATCGACCTGCAGCCGAAAGTCGTAGTCATTCTGGCGGGAACCAATGATATAGCCGGCAACACCGGACCGATGCGCAACGAGGATATCGAAGCGAACTACGCATCCATTGCCGAACTGGCGCGCACACATGGGATTCACATCGTGTATGCGTCGGTGCTGCCCGTACACAACTACACGGAACGATCGAAGGACTTTTTCGCACAGCGCCCGACCTCGAGAATTCTGGAACTCAACACCTGGCTTAAGGATTACTGCGCGAAAAACAAGATCGTGTATCTCGATTACTTTTCTGCGCTCGTCGACGATAAGGGACTGTTGAAGAAAGAACTGGCCGAAGACGGTCTGCACCCGAACGATGCAGGATACAAGATCATGGCGCCACTGGCTGAGGCGGCGATTCAAAAGGCGATGAAGTAGCGGCGTCAATCGCTAGCCGTTGGCTATCCAAGAATTTTGCCAAGCTAAAAAGCACATGGCTGACTGAATCTTTCTGCCATGCATAGGCTCTATAATGAGAGTGAGTTTCCGACCGCTCCGGCCCATGGGAATACCCTGAGGTTGCAGCGGCGAGGGGTGGCGCGGTCAGTGGTCTCCGCGCATCTCCCGAGGGTGTCGGTGGAAACGCCGACGCCTCCCGCGCTCTGGGGAGCGCATTGGAAAGGAAACGGGCCTGCCGGAATTCTCCTGCCTGCTGGTCTCCTTTCGAAAAGCGTCGTTAGTCGTTGGCAAGATCTCTGGCGCGCCAACGACCGGCGACCAACGACCAACGACGTGTTTCTTCACGATAAATTCGGGCGCGCGATTACCGACCTGCGGATCTCCATTACCGACCGCTGCAACTACAAGTGCGTCTACTGCCGGGCCGGAAATGAAGGAGCACTTTACGGGGATCTTCCCTTCTCCGATTATTTGCGCATGGCGCGGGTGCTGGTCGGGATGGGAATCACCAAAGTGCGCCTCACCGGCGGCGAACCGCTGCTCAGAAATGGTGTGGTCGAGTTCGTGCGCGAGTTGGCAAGGCTTCAACCTAAGGGGCATAAACTCGACATCGCCCTGACGACGAATGGTCATCTGCTGGCCGATCTGGCACAACCGTTGAAGGACGCGGGACTCACGCGCGTAACCGTCTCGATGGACGCCGTCGATCCTGATCGCTTCGCCCGTATCACGCGCGTGCCCGGTGGCTACGATCACGTGCTGGCCGGAATCCGGGCGGCGCGGAAAGCGGGCTTCGGCCCGGTGAAAGTGAACTGCGTTCTGTTGCGCGGCTTCAATGAAGACCAGATCATACCCTTCGGTATGTTCGCTCGCGAAGAAGATGTTATCGTGCGCTTCATTGAATTCATGCCTCTGGAAGAAGATCGGGTCTGGGAACCCTCCACGGTCGTAACTCTCGATGAGGTTCTCGCGCGCATGGCGGAATATCGCCCGCTCGTTGAGATTCCGCGCGGGCATTCAGAAACCGCGCGGCGCTATCGTTTTGAAGATGGCATCGGGGAAATCGGAATCATCGCTCCGGTTTCACATCCGTTCTGCGGACACTGCAGCCGGATCCGCATCACCAGCGATGGCAAGATCCGCACCTGTCTTTTTTCGGTGTGGGATCACGATCTGCATGCGCAGATGCGCCGCGGCGCCAGCGACGAAGAACTGGCGGATTTCATTCGAGGGGTGGTGCAGAAGAAGGAACAGCGCCATCACATCGGCGAACCGGACTTTGTGCCTGCGTCGCGCACCATGGTGCACATCGGAGGGTAAACAACCGATGCTCGCGCCCGACCAACGATGATTGCGGAGTTGCTTCTCCTGTTCATCCCATATGAATCGCTCTTCATCTCATCGATCGAGGATGGACTGTGGGTAGTAGATGTTCACGATGGGACAGGGACGATTTTTCTAAAGGGAGCGACATAGTGAGCCTCCGGTGCAACGCGACTCTCAGCGTGATCTTCCTTTGTGTATTGGCGTCTGTCGCAGCCGAATGTCAAACCTATCTGGGCTTTGACCGCAACGAATACCCTGGCAACGCCAACCTGAGAATCCTGCGGCAAACTTTTGCTTACTCCGGGTACTGGCTAAACAATCCTCCGGGCGAGACATCGAATTCGTGGGTGGGGCGTCGGGCCACGGTGGAGGCGGCGGGATTCGGGTTTCTGGTGTTGTTCAATGGCCGGCTGTATGCGGAATTGAAGAGCGAAGCGAACGCGCAGCGGATGGGAAGGGCCGACGCATTGATGGCGGTGTCCTCGGCGCGCCGAGAGGGGTTTCCGCGCGGGATCATCATTTTTCTCGATCAAGAGCAGGGTGGACGCATGCTTCCCGAACAGAAGGCATACATCTTCGCGTGGGTGGATGCGATCACTGCGGCGGGGTTCCGCGCGGGCATCTATTGCTCCGGACAGACCTCGCCAGACGAGCAGCACGTCGTGACTGCCGAGGACATTCGCCAGAATGCCGGGTTGCGCCAGATCACTTATTGGGCGATCAACGATGCCTGTCCTCCGTCGCCGGGATGCACGTTCCCGCAAAGGCCTCCGACCCCGGCACAAAGCGAGGTGAAGTTCGCGGAAATCTGGCAATTCGCCCAATCCCCGCACCGGAAGGATGTAGCCAGACATTGCACGAATTACAGCCGCGACGGGAACTGTTATGCGCCTGGAAGCGACGCGTCCCAGGAGCTGCACGTGGATCTGAATAGCGCCAACTCTCCCGATCCGTCTCACGGACGCACGCATTGATGTGACCGATCCAACTGTCTCGGATCATCTCGATATTTCTTGACGACAATTTACGTAGCTTTGTGAAAATCTACGGCAGAGAATTTTGCCGTTCGTCTAAAGATCGAACGTCTGACCGGAAGGTGCTGCATCGATGTAGCATTTTGGGAGGAAAGATTATGAGCACACAGGCAGGGTTACTAGCGACTCTCGTCATGTTTTCGTATTCACTGTTCTCAAGCGCTGCAATGGCACAGCCAAAACAAGTTGAGCCGGCACCCATTCCGACGCAGATCACCAGCGCGAAAAAAGTATTCATCGCCAATGCAGGCGGTGATGATCCGGGAATCCCCGACCCGTTGTTCAGCGGTGGAACCGATCGCGCTTACAACCAGTTCTATGGTGCGATGAAAAACGCCGCTCATTACGAATTGGAGGGCTCGCCTGCCGAAGCGGACTTGCTTTTCGAAATACGATTCACAGTCATCCCCGATAAGCGGCCAACTGGTCTTTGGGGAGGAAACGGTTCCGCAGACTCCTATGACGCCATATTTCGGGTGGAGATTCGGGATCCTAAGATGAATGCTCTTTTATGGGCATTCAACGAGCACATGGCCTGGGCTGCATTGAGGGGCAACCGGGACAAGAATTTTGACGAGGCCTGCGCCCGCATCGTGACCGATGTGCTTGCGCTGAATGCGCGAGCCGATGGTACTGGTGCGCAAACCAAACCGTAACGCTCCGATGCTGGTGGGGTAAAATAGTGGTATCTCTATGTCAGAGCGAACCTTCACCCTGGATGAAGCCCAATCGTTATTACCGGTACTCGAATCGCTGCTGCGAACAGCGATTGCCGCCAAGAAAACCATCGACGAAGGCGACGCTGAGCAACAGGCATTGCAGCACCGGGTTTTTCTAACCGGAGGGATGTTCCTCGACATCGTTCCCCTTGCGCGCAAAAAGGCGGAGCGCACCAAGGCGCAACAACATTTGAAAGATGCCCTTGCAGAAATCGACTCGATCGGCGTTCAGGTCAAGGATCTCGACATAGGCCTGCTCGATTTTCCCTGCGAAGTCGACGGAAAGACCATCTTGCTCTGCTGGAAGCTTGGCGAAAAAGCCATCGCGCACTGGCATGGCGTCCAGGAAGGGTTTGCCGGGCGTAAGCCCATCGATCAGAGGATCGCCAAGGCCAAGCGCGTGAATTAGCCGACAGCTCTCAGTTCGACCATGTTTTGGGGTCAGGTTCAAAGCGACCCCTACCTTGAACATTTCCAATCACTTCCAAAGCGCAACATCCTCTGGAATCTTGTGTTTATAGGCGAAGAACGGTATTACTCGCAATATGGGGTTTCTGCGGCAGATGAGTCTGATTCGCGACATTCGATCCGCAAGGCATATTCCGTCAAAGGGCATTCACGTGAACCGGTCTATCATTCGTTGCTTGATATTGGCAGTATTCGTTCTGATCTTGTGCGTCGCGTCGTTCGGGCAAATTGCGGTGGGAGTTTCAGTACGTATCGGCCCCCCTCCTCTGCCTGTTTACGCACAGCCGATCTGCCCCGGTCCTGGCTATGTCTGGACGCCCGGTTACTGGGCATGGAACGATGTCGCCGGTTATTACTGGGTACCGGGAACATGGGTGCTTGCGCCGGTTGGAATGTTGTGGACTCCGGGCTATTGGGGATGGGGTGGCGGCGTTTATGTATGGCATTCGGGATACTGGGGACCGCACGTCGGATTTTACGGTGGTATTAACTACGGATTCGGTTACACGGGCGTTGGCTTCGTAGGCGGCGAATGGCGGGGGAATCACTACTATTACAACCGATCCGTCACCAATGTCAGCGTGACCAATGTGACCAACGTCTACAACCGCACGGTGATCGTCAACAACACATCGACGACCAGCTTTAATGGAGGAACGGGAGGAGTGCTGGCGCGTCCGACGCGGCAAGAGGAGAGTTACGCACGCGAACGCCACATGGGGGCGCTGGATGTCCAGAGTCAGCATGAGTCTGCGGCAGTGGCAAATCGCCAGAACTTCGCTTCGCAAAATCAAGGGCGTCCAGCAATCGCAGCCACGGAGCGGCCGGGAGACTTCGGCCGTCGTTCGGCGGTAGCAGCCAGGGCTGCGGGCGGAGAATATCGCCCGCCAGCCATGTCGCCCAAGGAGGCACGCGTCGCCGGTCCCGCCAACCGTGGCGGCTCCAACAACGGCTTCCGTCCCTTCACCCCGCCGACGAAGAATAGCTCGGCAGGTGCGGGCGGAAACGAAGACTACCGCAGTCACGGCAATCCCGACCACGGGAACGAGAACGGATACCACCAGAGCCGTCCGCCACAACAGCATTCGGAAGGCGCGCCACCGCATTCAACTCCACAGCACTCGAGCCCGCCTCCGCATTCGAGCCCGGCTCCCCATTTCGTTCCGCCGCCCCAGCACCAGGCGCCCCCGCCGCATCACGGCAAGGGCTTCTAGGACGGCTAATTGGCACGACGCCCTCCGCAGTCCGCGCAGAACCGGGGGCCAAGAAGAATTCAGTAGGACGAATTACTAAAACAAGCACAGGTGTTTTAAACCCGGCGCAGGCGCGCAGAGGAACTTTGCTCCGCGATGACTGACTTTCTGCGGAAGTTGTCAGGATTTGCTCGCAAGCTTTGGAGTGGCGTTCGTTCTAGCACGAAAGCAGTTCCAGAGTGGCTGTGGCACGGAAGTGTAATTCGGAGAAAAACTGTTCTCTGGTACAATTTTGGTCAACAGGAACGCACCCCCCGCGCCTGAGCAACGGCCTCAAGGAGTCCCAGAATCCCATGCTGGTGAACAAATTCAGACTGATCGGCTCGTTTGCTGTGCTTCTCACCATGGCCTTGGCTGCAGGCTGTACGGGATTCTTTGTGAATCCGACCCTGACTGCCATTTCCGTAGGCCCGCAGAATCTGAGTATCAATGTCAATCAGCAGTGGCAGATGCAGGCGACCGGGACTTACAGCGACGGAAGCCAGAAGACGCTGAATTCGGGCGTGACATGGTCCTCCAGCGATGCCAGTACCGTCTCGGTAGGACAGACTTCGGGGCAAGTTACGGGCGTCGATATCGGTACAGCCACAATCTCTGCCAGTGCTGGAAGTTGCTCGGCCTGCTCCGGATCGACCACGGTTACGGTCGTATTGCAGGGCGTCACCTCAATTACCGTCACTCCCAGCAGTCAGACCGTCCAGATCGGTGGTACGCCTGTCTACTACAAGGCCCTGGCCAACGGCTCGACGGATATCACCAACTCGGGTGCGACGACTTGGCAGGTGCTGGACTCGAGCAATACAGACCAAACCTCAAATTTTACTCTCGGCTTTGTGGCAGGGAGCGGTGAGGGATTCCTGCCAAATAGCAGCGTTACGACGGGGACATACACGGTACAAGCAACCTATAGCAGCGTCGTAGGTAAGGCAACGATGCAGGTCCAGTAGCTGCACCCGCTGGCAGTGCCTGGCGGTACCCGTAGCCAGAAGCGGCGGATTTTTGTCGCGACGGCGTCAGCGCTTCCGTCCACACGGTTGGATTAGCACTTTTGCGCGGAAGAAATCTTGACACCGTAAGCTCCGCGAGCGAGACTCCAGAGTAAGTATTCCCTACAACTTAGAATCAGAACAGGCTCACGTGGTACCGCCTGGGGAGCACTTTGGAACAGAACACTCCGAATCAGCGGCAGGGAGTCTCGGCAGCATTGGCAGCGGCCCAGGCCCGAGCCGCGGTGGTGTCGCCAGTGCGATTTCCCGGCGAAGATGGGGGATGCTCTTTGGCAGAGATGGCGCAACGCGATCTGGACGCCGCTCTGCAACTGCTGGCAGACCGCGCGCAATACATCACGGGCGCCAGCGGGGCAGCGATTGCACTGCGTCGCAATGGCCGCGACGATATGCTCTGCCGCGCCAGCGTTGGATCGAATGCGCCGGAACTGGGCGCTCTGCTTTCCACTGAATTTGGCCTCTCGGGCGAGAGTGTCCGCACCCGTCAGCTTCTGCGCTGTGACGACGCGGAGCGCGATGCCCGCGTGAATCGCGAGGTTTGCCGCCAGATGGGTATCGCGTCGGTGCTGGTCATGCCCGTCGTAAACGATGACCAGGTTCTCGGCGTTTTCGAACTTTTTTCCGGGAAGGCGAATGCTTTCGGGGAGCGCGATCTCTCGGCGGTACAACGGCTGAGTGAGATGGTCGAGACAGCCGTCCGGCTGGCTCATGCTACCGAGACGCTGCCGGAACAGTTGAGCGAGCGTGAGAGTTCGGTGGCGGAGGCGATCCATCCGGAGGTATTCGAAGGGCAATTCCTAGGGGACTTGGTGGTCGAAGGGGTAAGAGCATCGCGGCCGGCTTCGTCTGCCGACCAGTCTGCTGAGGCGATCGCGGCAACGGCGTTAGAGTCACCTGTCGCTTCCGAACCCCCACCTTCCAGGGAAGTAACGAAGGCGGCGAATCCGCCAGAATCGCATGCGGAGGCCGCACATCCGGTCCAATCTTCTTTTCGTGAATCTGTCATTCCGAGTCCCGTCAAAACGGTCCTATTTTGGTCCGCCGCTGCGGCCGGTGACGGCGAAAGTGGCAAGACCACCGACGGAGATCAAAGTCGTATTCCTCCGGTGATGCGAGGGTTGCGAAAGTGCGAGGCTTGCGGATTCCCCATTTCGGCGGGACGCGTTCTTTGCGTGGAGTGCGAAGAGAAGAAATGGCGAGGACAGCTGCGACCGCAATCGTCACAGCGGAATTCAACTGACGCAGTTTCGACGACCGCAGCATCGAGGCTCGGCGGCGGTCTTGCGGCGGCGGTATCAATGGCGAAAACCGTGCCTCCTGCACAAGCCTCGTTAAGGCCCGGTCTTGACCTGCTCCATACGACAGCCCCGCCTGCCACTGCTACGGAAAAGCCTGAGCAGCAAGCAAGTCCTGCTTCGTCCGGTGACGATTTCCTGCAGCCCGCGCAGGCTCCGGATCTGGTCCTCAGCGGCGGATTAGAGACCTCGCGCTCCTGGTTTTCAACGAACAAACCCATCCTGCTGGTTCTGCTGGTGATCGGAATCACAGTCGCTGGATTGTTGCTGTTCCGATAGTGCATCCGCGGAGCAAAGGGCGGCACTATCGAGCCCGTGAAACCCTTGACAATACAGGCAACTCTGCTAGAGTGCGAGGGGAAGGCTTGAAACCATCGACTGAATTTGCGGGTGCCCTGACCATGAAAAACGTTTATGAAGTGTTGCGCCAGAAAGAAATGGAATTGACCAGATTGGAGAAGGAAGTGGAAGCGCTACGGCTCGTGGCTCCCTTGCTCTCGGAAGAAAAGGAGAGCTTGTCAGAGATGGGGAAACCGGCTCTTGCCGCTGCGGTCAATGGACCGCAGCCGACGTCAAGAATCCCCGTTCCGGCCGCTCCTCCCATTCCGCCCCCCCAGCCAGTACGCGCGGCCGGGTGGGAAGACACGGCCAAGCGCTGGCCGTAAAGGCGCAACTTGGCTTGAACGCTTTAAAGGCAGCCCGGGATGCTTCCCGGGCTGAACTGTTTCTGGCGTCCTTCTTCTGAAATCGGGGTACAATTGTCCCGCTTTTAGGCGAATGTGGGGAAACGTTCTTCTGCCCTTGATCACCATCAGAGTTGAATCGTGAGGAGGGAGTATGCCCGGTTTCTGCGTCAACTGCGGCACCCCATTGACGGGACCATTCTGCAACAAATGCGGGGCGCGGGCCGTGGCTCCGAGCGCTCCGCCACAGCCGACGGCGCCAGCGTCACCGGTGCAGGCGGGCTACCAGCCGGTCACTTTTCCGGAGGCTTCGGTCCAGCCGAGTTCGGCGGCTCCGGTGCAGGGCTATCAACCCGTTCCGGCGCCCGTTGCCGTTCCAACCAGGGGTTCCGGGGTGGGTAAGGTACTGCTTTGGGTCGGTGGAATCCTGCTGGTGTTTTTCATGGTGGGCGCGGCCGCAGCCGTATATGGCGTCTATTGGGTGAAACATAAGGTTACGACGTATGCCTCGGCGTTGACCGGCGAATCGAGCGACTCAATGAAGGTGGTTGCGAAGGGCGATAGCTGCCGGCTGCTTTCTACGGCCGAACTCCAAAGCATTCTCGGGATCGCAATCGAAAAGAGCGCTGAAATTCAGGATAGCGGCCAGCCGGGTTGCGCGTACTACACCAATCCGACGGCCTTCGCGCAGTTGCAGAAGATGGCACTTGCGCAGGCGAAACGTCAGTCGGAAGAGGCGAGCAAGAAGCCGGGGCCTCAGGGCGATAATCCGCTTGCGTTGCTGAAGGACGCCAACCAGATGGAAGGAATCGTCAAGTCGTTGGGAATGACCCAGCCGCAAAAAGATAGTCAGGTGTTTTCTTTCACCATCGAGCACAACTTCGGGGACGACGCCTGGTCCGGAATGCGACTGACTGAAGCCGCAGTTCCTGGATTCGAAGAGGTGCACGGGGTCGGAGACCACGCCATGATCGGGGCGTTCGGGCACGCATTCTATCTAAAGAAAGGCGATGTGCTGATCACCATGTCGACCATGATGGTTCCCGACGCGCGGGTGAAAGGCTCAGCCATAGGCAGGAGGATCATCAGTAATCTGTAAGCGAGGTTGCTCCCATCAGGGTGTGACAATATCGTGCAGGGCTGTCAGCAATCGATCGACTTCTTCCGTTGTGTTGTAATGCACGAGGCCAATGCGGAGGAAGCCGCCTGACTTTTCTACGTCGAGGTACTCGGTCAGATTCAGTGCGTAGTAGTTGCCATCCCAGGTGAAGATCCCGCGCTCGCCTAATTTGGTCGCCAGTTCCAAGGGTGTGTGTCCTGTGACGCGGACCGCCAGCGTGCCACAGCGTTCGTCGAATCGAGCCGGGTCCGTGATGCCGTAGATCTTCAGGCCGGGAATTGCCCTCAGGCCGTCGATTGTTCTTTCCAGCAGAGCGCGTTCGTGTTCGTGGATGGCAGCGTGGGCGGCCTCGATAGCAGCGCGACGATTTGTCACTTCAGTATGTCGTCCCTCGAACGGGGTTCGAGTTCCGCGTCCGAGGTCAGCGATATATTCCACACAGGCTTCGACTCCCGCGATGCACTCGTGGTTCAGCGTGCCCCATTCCCAGCAATTTGGAATTGCATTTGTATTCGGGCGGACCTTGTAGGGACGAATCCGTTGCAGGTGCTCTCGCTTGCCGCAGAGGACCCCCATGTGCGGTCCGAAGAATTTGTACGTGGAGCAGACGAGGAAATCACAGTCGAGTGCGGCCACATCGATGAGGCCATGCGGCGCATAGTGGACCGCGTCAATGTAGGCGAGGGCTCCGGCATCGTGCGCAAGGCGAACGATGTCTTTCACCGGATTGATCGTACCGACAGCATTTGACGCATAACCGACCGCGACCAACTTGGTCCTTGGGCTGATCTTTGAGGCCAGATCGGCCATGTCGAGTGTGCAGTCCTCATCATTAATTTCGGCAAAGCGAACGGTAACGCCACGGTCCTCGGCCATGGCGAGCCATGGGGAGACATTGGCATCGTGATCGAGGCGCGTGACCAGGATTTCGTCGCCGGGCTTGAGTTCGCGGCCGATCGCACGCGAGATGGCGAACGTTAGCGTTGTCATGTTGGGCCCGAACACAACCTCGTCGGCGCCACAGTGGAGAAAGTCGGCCATGGCGGCTCGGGCCCTCACGATCATCGCGTCGGTGTGGCGACTGGTTGCGTAGGCGCCTCCGGTGTTCGCATTGTCGTGGCTCAGGTACGCGCTGATGGCGTCGATAACGCGCTGCGGAACTTGGGTGCCGCCGGGACCATCGAGAAATGCGGCTGAGTGCCCGTTGACAGTTTGGACCAAAGAAGGAAATTGGGAGCGGATATGCCCCAGATCGAGGGCTGGAGCCGTGGTTTGTATGGTGCTCATGGTCGGTGAGTATTTTTTATCACAATGGGATGATTGGGACCTTGCTGGGTCAGGATCTAAGAGAATCCTGACGAGTGGCGCGAATGAAATCGGCTAGCAATCCATATGCGGTGGAGTATAAACCTGGATTTTCTTCCGTGATCGCGAGGCCTGGAAAAATGTCGGTTTCGAAGTAGACGTATGAAGATGTTCCGGTGATCCTCGCCATCGGCTGCGTGGTTAGAATCTTCTCCGGCGCGACGCTGGCTTCAATTCCGTTTGGCCCGCGGCGGGCGCGGCAGACCAACTTGAACGCCCAGCCATCGCGCCTTGCGGTGCGGACCGCCTGCGGAGTCAGGTCACGAATTCCTTCCCGGTGAATCTGATCGAGACGAACAGGGCTATCCATGAGGACCGTAACCAGCGCGGCGGTTTTGACTGCGGCGTCCCAACCGTCGATGTCGTGGGTGGCGTCCGTTTCGGCAATGCCAAGTTCTTGCGCTTTTTTCAGAGCTTCCTCGAAGGTCAGGCCTTGCTCCATCTGGCTCAAGATCACGTTTGTGGTGGAGTTGAGGATGCCATGAAATCCTTGCAGATGCACGGCGGGCAGCTGGTCGAAAAGCGAGAAGATCGGCACACCGTCCATGACCGTTGACTCGAATAGGAAACGCTTGCCCTTGCTCGCGGCAAGATCGCGAAGCTCGCGAAAAGCATGCACAATTGGGCCTTTGTTCGCGGTGATGGCGTGGGCTCCGTATTCGAGGGCCGCCCGGATATAGTCGACCGCCGGCTGGCCGTCTTTGACGCTAAGGGAAGTCGCTTCAAACATGACGTCGGCACTGGCGGCAGAGAGCCAGTCGTTCGCTCTTTCGAATGGAGTTTTGGGCGAGAGCGTATCCAGCGCTGTCTTCTCGGAGGCTGATACCGGATCGCCCACCGCGGACGCTTTCCGCTCCACGCCCGGGGAGAGAATGTGCTCGTGATTTAGCCCGTTTGGATCCGCGATCCACCCTAAGCGACGCGAGGCAATGCCGGTGATGCGAAAAGCGACGCCGTAGCGGTGACGAAGTTCCTGCTCCCGATCTGCCAGCAGTCGGACCAGCGCGCGATTCACATTGCCTAAGCCGAGAAAGCAAAGATTGCAGGTTCGAATGTAGGCCTCACATGGGCCACAGCCCTTCGCGCGTCGTCTGACCGCGAAGGGCTGAGGCGCTGCGTTTCCAACCAGGACGGCTCAAGTAGGTCCGTCTCGCCGGACAGCCGGCGGCGGTCGCTAAGCCGGTCGTGCGATCGAGGCACAATTCATCCCATCACCGTGGTGTGCTCGGGTTTGATCTTGTACATTACGCGTACTTCACCGGGTTGGGCATAGGGATACTTGTCGACGCCGAGATACTTTTTCGCCATCTTGTTGATGTGTTCTGCGGCGCCTTCTTCGGTGATCTCAACGATGCGTCCGCGGATTTCGAGATAGCGATAGGGATTCTCGGGATCGATAATGGCAAGCGCGACGCGCGGATCCCGGCGCACGTTCTTATCCTTCTGGCGGCCACGGGCCGAGTTGAAGATGACATGTTCGCCGTCAAAGTCGACCCAGACTGGCGTGACTTGCGGGCGTCCATCGGGCATGAGAGTGCCGAGGCTGGCAAAGGCCCGTTTCTGGAACAGGTCCTTGTACTTGTCGGGGATGGCTTGCGGCATGAGCGCCTCCAGTGAGAGATCGAGCGCGGATGTGCTCATCAGGATTATAAATGTGGGACGGCGGAAAGAGTGCGGTCTACCTCGATTCCTGAACTTTGTTTAGAATTACCCACTTAACTCTACAGACTGAGAATCTCGGCCGTTGTTTGTGTCACGACGAGCGAGCTCAAGAGAGCCGTTTGTTAATCATCTTCCACAGGACTGGGGAAAACTGAGATGACACCACATGCACACCGGAACGCGCGGTTCTACTTCTTCCGTACGACAATCGTCCTGGCACTCCTGATTTTGCTAGCTAGCTGGGGACCGCCGGTGGCGGGTCAAACGGGACAGAAGTATCCGCCGACGATTGTGTTCATGACGGATTTCGGTGTGGTCGATGACTCTGTGGCGATCTGCCGCGGGGTCATGTACGGCATCATGCCGGATGTGCGGATTGTGGATCTGACCCACCAGGTCACGCCGTTTTCGATCCTCGACGGAGCGCGGTTTCTCTATGGCGCCACGCCGTATTACCCGGCGGGAACGGTCTTCGTTGTGGTCGTGGACCCCACGGTAGGCAGTTCGCGCAAGGCGATCGTGGCGCATTCGAAAAAAGGACAACTTTTTGTTCTCCCCGACAATGGCGTGATCACGCTGGTGGAACAGCGTGACGGAATCGATGCCGTGCGTGAGATCACGAATTCGGCGTGGATGATCGGCAGCAAATTGTCTTCGACCTTTCACGGGCGCGACATTTTCTCTCCTATTGGGGCGCACCTGGCCCGCGGCGATGACTGGACCACCGTCGGCCCGGAGTTGCCCGTGAAAGATCTGGTCCGACTCGACTTGAAACTCGCCACGGCCGACGAGCACGGACTGACGGCCGCGGTAATCGCCACCGACGGACCTTTCGGAAATCTGGTGACCAATGTCGATGGGAACGAGTTTCTGAAACTCGGATACCAGCGTGGCGAAGAAGTTGCGGTGAAGGTCGGAGACAAAGAGCTGAAGATGAAATTTGTGAAGACGTTCAGTGATGTTCCCGTGGGTGATCCTCTGCTGTACATCGATTCCCGAGGACGGCTGGGGCTGGCCGTGAATCAGAGGAGTTTTGCTGCAACCTATGGCGTCAAACCGCCGACTTCGCTGGTGATTCAGCCCGCCGGGAAGTAAGGATGATTAGAAGACGCCTCATCGAGCGCGTGGCGAAAGCGCTCGGCTTTGCCCTCGCGGGACCGACGAAGGCGTGCGTCCTTACACGAGCATCGCGGCAATTCGCGGCAGGACTGCCCGAAGCAGCGCTTCAAAAATTGACTTCACCCGCTCGCCGGTCTCCATCACTTCCACGTGCGAGAGTGGCTGGTCGAGAATTCCGGCGGCCATGTTTGTTACGCAGGAAATCGCCAGAACCTCGAGTCTCATGTGGCGTCCGGCGATGACCTCGGCGACCGTTGACATGCCAACGAGGTCCGCACCAATGCGGCGCAAATACTCGATCTCCGCCGGAGTCTCGTAACTCGGTCCCAGCAGCCCGGCGTACACACCCTCAGATAGTGGAATGTTGAGGCGCGCGGCTTCTTCGCGCGCGATCTGGCGATAAGCGCGGGAATAAGCGTGTGTCATGTCAGGAAAGCGGAGGCCAAAGCGTTCGTCATTCGGACCAACCAGTGGACTGGTTCCCTGCAGGTTGATGTGATCGCGGATCAGGACGAGCGCACCCTGGGAGTAGCTAAGGTTAATCCCTCCGGCGGCGTTGGTCAGGATCACAGACTTGATGCCCATGCGCGCAAAGACGCGGATCGGGAACGCCACCTGCTGGGCGGAATATCCCTCGTAGAGGTGGACGCGGCCCTGCATCGCGGCGACTACGACCTGGTCTGCTTTCCCGACGACCATGCGCCCGGCGTGTCCGATCGCCGTGGACTGCGGAAACGAGGGGATATCCGCATATGGAATGGCAGTAGCGTCCGCCAGCGAGTCCGCGAACGCGCCTAGTCCTGAACCCAGAACGAGGCCGATCTTCGGTTTGAGTTTCGCGCGTAGCAGGATCAGTTGCGCGGCGGAATCGGCCTGGGCGAATTGGTCGGTCATCTGATCTTTTCTTACGGAGGCGGTTGGATTTCCCAATTCTTACGAAGACGGCGAGATTTTGAGACCCACCCGGGTCGGCCTACAGATCGCCGTCCGCGAAGTGGCGGCCGTGGCCGTTGCGGTCCAGCCAATCATACAGAAATGTCTGGTAAAGATACGACGCCACAATCTCTTCGCCGAGTTCGTGCGTATCGGTGCAAATGAATGGCAGCCTCAGTCCAGTGAGCACGGCGAGCAGCGATTGCGTGATGCGATTGGGATTTGCGGCACGATACGGATATTCCGATTTGATTTCTGTAAGTGAAGAGGTCACTACCAGGAGGCTGTGAGGCATCTCAGCCATGCGATGCAATCGATTCACGAACACCGCACGGTTCGTGGTGAACGAGCAGATCAGGTCGGCCAGGTCTTTCCGCTCGACCACGCAGGTTTCTTCCATCCCCTTGACCGAATAATCGCCGAGGGACAAGGCCCGGTGCTCAATTTTTGCGAACCATCCGCGAAAACGCCGGAACGAGAGTGGATTCTGCTCGCGCGTGTCGACGATGACGACGGGAAGCGGCGTGCGCAACTGGGTACCGCCGCGTTCCGCCACAACGGGCAACAGCGGAGGCGCGACCGGCAGGTTGAGGTCGGTCCAGGCCAGCGGCGACGGGATGAGTGTGCGTTTGCGAGGCATGAGCTCTACAGAGGCTAATATTTCTTTTCGAACTCCGCAAAGGATGCTTCCAGCTTCCACTGTTCGCGGGCGCGCTCGTTCGCATCCAGGAACTTGGCACAACCGGACGAAGGCTTCTCTTTCCCGAGAACATCCCCTGCACAAGCTGTGACCGCTTTGAAGCTTCCCTTAGTGTCAGCCCACAGGCTCTGCCCCGGCAGAAAGCTGTGCTCGAGGCTCTGACGCGCCGTCCGCTTTAACACGGGATAAGACAGTTGGTGGGACTCGACGGCGCGGAGGTACTCATGCGTCATATCAGAGCGGGCAACGCCTTCATCATCGGTGGAGAGTGCAACCGGAACGCCGTACTTCATGTAGACGGGCAGCGGATGATCTTCGCCGCTGATGCCGAGAATCTCGTCGTTCGATGTCAGATTGATTTCGACCAGCACGTTGCAAGTGGCCATTTCCTTCATCAGGCCGATGGGATCTTTTTCGAGCATGATCGAGGCACCGTGTCCGATGCGTTCGGCGTGGCCTTTCTCGACTGAGGCCCGAATGTGAAACGAGAGATCTTCGGGTTTCACCAGCCCCATGGCAAGCTCGCCGGCATGTAGTGTGATGTGTACCCCGGGATAGACGCCATGCAGGTAATCCAGCATCGCCATATGCCGGTTGAAGTCGTGAGTAGGCACATACCAGTCTTCGGGCATCACAAGATTCAAGCCGACAAATCGCGCATCCGACGAGGCCAGTTCAAAGCCAAGAACAATCTGCGCGTAAACCGCTTCAAGCGGAAGACCGCGCAGCACCTGGTAAAGATAGCGCAAAGTTACGTTGCATCCCGGCTCCGCCTGCGGTGTTCCACACTTCAGGTTTGAGAGCGCGCGGGTTTCGTTTTCCGCGAGCGTTTTGCTTGTGGCGGCCGTGATCTCCTTCAGCCCGCTGGCCAGAAGTTTCTCTCGCATCTTCGCCAGATCGTCTTGCCAGCCGAGCTGCATGCCAAGCTTGGCCGCGGCACTTCCATCGGCGGTATCCATGAGTTCGATGTACTGCACGTGCTCTTTGGCGCCACGATCAATGATTGAGGCAACCGCTTCGGCTGCATGATTGTTCGAAGCGAGAAGGAACTTATCGAACGTCGCGAAGAAATGATCGTGGCCGGACTCTTCTCCGGCACGCCAGTTGCGCATCGACCAGGCGTCGATGATCTGGTTGTAGAGGATGTGGTCGTCGTAAGCGCATCGGATGGCGGGCTTCGGGGTGTAATGCTCGCAAGCGTCACAGGGTGGAGCGAGCAGGCCTGATGTCGTGCGGTCGACACACAGGTTGTCGGATGCGGCCCAGTCGATGATGTCTTCCGCGTACAGGGCTCCGTCCAGATGGTTGTGCAGGTCTCCGCCCTTTGGCATCTCGTGCAGGAACGCAAGTAGGAGAGAAGGCTGATTGCGGATGGAGTCAAGATAGCGTGCGGTCTTCTGCTCCGGGGTTTGGCTTAGAACCGAAGCAGATAGAACGACAGTTAAGAGTACGCAGCTCAATGAGTGTGGCATCACGAGAACCATTGGATCCGGGAAAGGCATTTTAATTGACATGTGTGGCACAGCCAAATCGCCTACCACAGAGGAACACATGGGACCTCCTCTCTGAAACCCTGTGCCCCTGTGGTGAAGTCTTTTCTCGGTCTGCTACATTGATTCGCTATGACACCTACGAAGGTCACTCGCAGTTTTGCCAGCGACAATAATGCTGGCGTGCACCCGGATGTGCTGGAAGCGATCGCGTCGGCGAATCGAGGGCATGTAGTCGCATACGGAGACGATCCCTATACCCGTTCAGCGATCGCGAAGTTCGGGGAGCATTTTGGTCCGGGAATCGAAGTATTTTTCACGTTCAACGGCACCGGAGCCAACGTGCTGGGACTGCAGGCCTTGAATCGTCCTTACCATGCTGTTTTGTGCAGCGACTATGCGCACATCTATACCGATGAATGCGGCGCTCCGGAGAAGCACACGGGATGCAAGCTGATCCCGTTGCCGCATCAGGATGGAAAGATCACGCTAGATCAAGTGCTGCACGCGTATCACGGGATCGGCGATCAGCATCATGTCCAGGCACGGGTCATTTCCATTACGCAGTCGACCGAGATGGGCACGGCGTATCAGCCCGAAGAGATTCAGGCACTGGCTCGATTCGCGCATGAGCACGACATGTTCCTGCACATGGATGGGGCCCGCATCGCGAACGCGGCGGTGAGCCTGGGGCAAACGCTGCGTCAGGCAACACGCGATCTGGGAGTCGATGTGCTTTCTTTTGGAGGGACGAAGAACGGCATTATGGGGGGAGAGGCAGTCGTCTTCTTCAATCGTGCTCACAGTTCTGATTTTCTTTATCTGCGCAAGCAGGGGATGCAACTGGCTTCAAAGATGCGCTTCATCGCGGTGCAGTTTGAGGCTCTGCTGACGAATGAGTTGTGGAAGCTCAGCGCCGAGCACGCCAACCGGATGGCGAAGGTCCTCGAAGCCGCGGTTCGCCAGATTCCACAAGTACGCATCGTCTGGAAGGTGGAGGCGAACGGCGTCTTCGCGCAGATTCCCAAGCACGCCATCGAGAAGATTAAGCGGCAATACTTCTTCTACCCATGGATTGAAGAAGAAAACATCGTGCGCTGGATGTGCTCATTCGACACAACTGAAGAGGATGTGCACGAGTTCGTGAAGTGCGTGGCTGAGGCGGTGCGATAACGCTCAGTTCAGATTAGGCCTACGGCGCTGAACGGGCTATTGCTTTTTGCTCCCGCAATGAACTACATTGGCCGCAATTCGGCCGCAGTGCGCTTCCCTCAGCCTCTCGGTCCCAGGAGCTAGCATGATCCGGAAGTTGGTCGGCGTTGTCGTCCTTATTTTTATTGCCACAGTTCTGGTTAGTCTTTCTGGCTGCGGGCACGATCCGCAGTTGGAGTCAATTACGGTTCAACCACAATCGCAAACTTTCGGCGACTCAAATACTCCTGTCATCGCGAATGCCGGGGCACAGGTACAGCTCAGGGCTCTGGGAAACTACATCCATCCGCCAGTCACGAAGGACATCACCGGTAAGGTGACATGGAGTTCCAACACTCCCCAAATGATGACGGTCGACTCATCGGGGCTTCTGACGGTCACCGGCGGAGCCTGTGGGGCGACATTGGTTTCGGCTACGGTCACAACGAATTCGAGCACAGGCGGAATCTCATCGTCGGGTGCGATCATCACCGGGTATATGACCGGGAACGTCACTTGCTTCACAGGTTCCGGCAGCGGTGGGGGCAATCCCGCGTTGACATTGACATTTACGGGTAACGGATCGGGAACGGTCTCGAGCAACCCGTCCGGTTTGAGTTGTTCCAGCCCTGGCCCTTGTGTCACGCAGGCCTTCGCGGTTGGCAAAACAGTGACCCTGACAGCTACACCGGCCGCCGGATCGTCATTTGGAAGCTGGAAGGGGTGCGATTCGGCGGGCACGGACAATCCATGCACGCTGAATCTGACTGTAGACAGCACTGTAACCGTCAGTTTTAACTAGGCCGAAACGGTCACTCCGCTTCATCCAGCAGTTTGCTCAGCGTGGGCCTGTGCTTCTCGGGTTTCTTCTTCTTCTCGACAACAATCTTTTCCGGCGGGGGCGCGCCGACGCGCTCGCGAGCCAGTTCCTTGACGGCCGTGACCGCGCGGAAGGGCTTCGGTTTTCTCTTTCGTGCCATCGCGAGAACCAGATCCGGGACGAACTTCGATGGAAGAATTCTATCCGACTAAGGGCTGCGCCACAGGGATCACCGGGGAATGAGCTTGCCGAATGTGCAATAATTCCCTTTTCCCCGGGTGCCGCCTACATAGGTGCCCGAAGCGTATGGAAGAACGCGATTTTTTTGATGAGAGGCAGGAAAAGAAGCCGGCTTCGTTAAATTGCCCCCATTGTCATCAGTCGGCAGACTACGAAGTCATCTGGGTGGTCCGAACCAAGAAGCGCCAACTGCCGGGACGAGCCGATGAACGCGATCGCGCCCGCTTCGCCAAGTTTCGCTCCTACATGGTGCGCAAAGACGACATGATGGCATGCAAGAACATGCGCTGTCGCAAGCGTTTTGAGCTCACCGGGCAGTCAACGGTCATCATGGAGTAGAAGCTGGTCTACTCGCTACTCCAGTTTCCCGAAGGGAATCCGCAACTATGCCCGGCAATCCCTCCAGCCCACTGGGTTTGGCTTCGCGCTGCGCAAAAGCGATTAGTTCTTGCTCGATCTCCGGCGACAGCGGGCGGCGCTGGTAGCTGGAAACCAATTCATCGACGCGCTGGCGCGCGCGTTGCACTATGTCGGGGCTCGACCCATCGGAAGCGGGAAGTCCCCGGTCGATCACGGCTGATGGGAAATGCTGCTCTTTGCGGAAGAGCGCGCGCGTTTCCTTCAGTTTGAGGAAGTCACCCTGCAGGCCCGTTTGCGCAAACATATCGATTGCCAGGGAAACGCCGCGTGGCTGAATGCCCTCGATCAGCCGCTGTGCTGAGGCAATCACCTCCGCATCGATCACCAGCTTTTCGATGCTGTGGCAGGCCAGGAAGTCGAGCATGCCCGCGCCGGAAATCATGTTGATGCCGGCAAGCGCTCCGAGCACAGCCGAGATGCCACTTTCCATTTCGACTTGCGCATCGACAAGGCGCCCGTCGCCGGCTACCAGGTAAGCGTGCGTGGGCAGTCCCAGGTACCTGCCGACTTGTGAGCAGGCCAGGTCAAGCATCGCGGTCTCGATGGCGCCCATCGGGGTCTTTCCGGTACGCATGTCAAAGATCGCAGGCGCTCCTCCCCAGACAATGGGAGCCCCCGGCGCCGCGAGTTGGTGAATGGTAATTCCGCTGATGCACTCAGCCGCATGCTGCACCACCGATCCAACCAGAGTCACGGGAGCAGTCGCGCCCGCAAGGGGCATACTGACAATTTCGGCGGGAACGCCGGCGCGTGCCAGATCCACAAGATTTTGCGAAGCGAACTCCGACCAGTTGAGCGGCGGCGATGGGCAGACATCAAAGATCGCGCGCGGATGTTGGCGCAGGTTTTCGCGGCCTCCACTCTCGATCGCGAGCAAATCGATGAGCGTGTGCAGGCTCTGCGCGGAAAAGGCGCCCGTGATGACAGGCTTCTCGGAATGCCACAACACCAGCAGCAGGCGGTACCAATCCCCAATGTCCGGAGGAACATCGTTGCAGACCATCGCCGTCGACTGCGCCGCAAATTGCGGCATCATCTCGGCCACCTGCACCAGCCGCACCAGGTCTGCCGATGTAGCAGGCCGCGCCGCCTGTGTTTCAGGATCGAGGATATTCAGGCACGAAGAGCCGGGATCGAAATGAACCGCGTCGCCTGAATAATGGACGGCCGGTCTGCCCAGCCGGTCATAGACGCAGAAGCCACGCGGGGCAAGATCGATGAGCCGTCGCGCGAGAGCTTCGGGTATGTGGGCGACTCCTTCTGTTACGGTGATTCCGGCCGTACGTAGCAGATCCTCGACGTAGGGCGCGACGCGCACGCCGGGATCCTCGACCAGCTGAAAAGATTCCTCGAGGATGCGGTCGATCAGCGGCTTGTCGAGCAGTTCGAGTTTGGGTCGCATAGTTTTCTCCCGGCGTCAGTCCGACCCTGAGCGCAAGCCGAAGGGGACGAATCCCAACGCCCAACACCTCATTGTGGGCGTAGGGATTCTTCGACTCCGATCGTCAAGCGCTCGCGCACAACCATCTCCACTCAGAATGACGAGAACAAACACCAGGCATCACGATCGTAACGAAACCGTCTGCAGCTTCTGCTGCATCAATTCCTGCGCCAGTGCTACGGCGCTCATGGCGTCCTTCGCGTAGCCGTCCGCTCCGATCTCTTCCGCCCAGCGCCGCGTCACGGGAGCGCCTCCAACCATGATCTTCACCTGCGCACGTAGGCCCTCTTTTTCCAGCGCATCAACCACTCCCTTCTGATTGCGCATGGTCGTAGTGAGTAGTGCCGAAACACCAACGATGTCGGCCTTGAGTTCCCGGGCTTTGGCCGCGAACTTTTCTCCGGCGACGTCGACTCCAAGATCGTGTACCTGGAAGCCGTGCGCGGTGAGCATCGTGCCAACGAGAATTTTCCCGATCTCGTGGATGTCGCCCTTCGTCGTACCGAGCAAAACTACACCCGCCATCGGTCGCTCGGTTCCAAGTTTACGAAGCTCTGGATCGAGCACAGCCATGGCAGCGCGCATGGCTTCGGCGGAGGCCATCATGTCGGGGAGAAACATCTGGCCCTTGGCGAACTGTTCGCCGACATCGTGCATGCCAGGTACGTACCCGTTGTTGATGGCTTCGATAGGAGCTACTCCCGCGACCAAGGCCTGCTGGGCGAGGTTGGAGGCTGTGTCGGGAGCGCCGTCGATGATGCTCTGCCGCATCGCGGAGAGAGTGTCATTGGCCATAGAGGTACCTTGGCCATGCTGACTTGTCAACGCGGACATAGTCTGTGATTAGGATCACAAATGCTTTTTTGGAATCAGAGAATTGCGTTTGGGCCTAGAATGCACTTGTTCCGCAAAAGCACAGGCGCCGAGACCAATCCGTTCGGCGTCGGATGGACTAGATGTGCTTCAAAATTACCCGCGCCCTGCGAGAGTACTATCGCTACTGCGATGTGTCCGCTGAAGCAGAGCGACAAGGGCACGGCTCATCGAGGCCCGAGTTGGCGTGGGCCCAGCGACAAAAGCAGGAATCGGACAAAACCGTGGCCGATCACAATAGCGGACTGGTGGGCGTTATTGGGGACTGTGAGAAACGGTCCTGGTATCGCTGATCTCTTGCATTTCCACAGGCACTGGTTGCTCATTTATACTGACGAGTTTTGCCGTAGACACCGCCTGAGCGCCTTCGGTTGTGGAGAAAAGTCTTGAAAATCCTGGTTTGCATGAAGCAGGTGCCGCAAAAGGATGCACCGCTGAAACTCAACGAGAGCGCCACGTGGATCCGCGAGGATGTTTCTTACGAGGTCAACGAGCCGGACGCCTACGCGCTCGAAGAGGCTCTGCGGCAGCGTGAGAAACATAAGGGAGAAGTCGTAGTGATCACGAGCGGCCCGGCACGGGCGCAGCAGGTTCTGCGCGAGGCATTGGCTAAGGGCGCCGATCGTGCGATTCATCTGGAAGACGACAAGTTCGTTGGGCTCGATGCCTTTAATACCGCGAAGGCGTTCGCCGCGGCAATCAAAGACGAGCAGTTCGACCTTATCTTCACCGGCCTTCAGTCGGATGATTACGGATACGCGCAGACCGGCGTAATCCTGGCGGAGCTTCTGGGATGGCCGCACGCGACGATCATCATGCAGATCGAGAAAACCGACTCGGGAATTCGGGTGAAGCGCGAACTCGAAGCCGGATACTTCCAGTTCGTCGACATGCCGACTCCGGCCGTGCTGACTATCCAGTCGGGTATTAACAAGCTCCGCTATGCCACGCTGATTGGCATCAAACAGGCGAAGAACAAACCGCTCCGCAAGGTGTCACTGGGCGAGGTGCAGTCAGCCTTGGGCGAAAATTTGCAGAAGATCGATAAACTTTACATTCCGCAGAAGACCAAGAAGACGGAATACATTGAAGGAGCGCCCGGAGAGATCGCGAAGAAACTGGTAGATAAGCTGCGGAATGAACTGAGAGTGATCTAGTGTAGCCGCGGACGCCTTCGTCCGCGGACAGAGCATCAGCGCGGGCGGGACAGGCGAGGCGTCTGTCCCAGATGATTCTTTAGCTTCGGCTCTGCTGAGAACTGGAAAATTGAGAATTCACTATGGCCGATATGATTCTCGTCGTCGTCGAACAGCGCGAAGGGAAGCTGAATCGCGTTTCGTGGGAAACCATTACTGCCGGTCAGGCGCTTGCCGCCGCCACGGGGTGGACGCTGGAAGCTGCCGTCGCGGGTGCCGGAACGGCTTCGATCGCACAAGAAGTTGCAGCGAAGAAAGTGGCCAAAGTGTATGACATCGATTCGCCCAAGCTCGAACCCTATACTCCCGATGCGTTCGCAGTGGCGCTGAAGCAGTTCCTCAGTTCGAAGCAGCCAAAGCTCGTGCTGATGCCCCATACGTACCAGGTGCGCGATTTTGTTCCCAAGCTGGCAACGTCGATGGGCCGCAGCGTGATCAGTGACTGCATTGGATTCAAGCAGGAAGGCGGCAAACTCGTTTTCACTCGCCAGATGTTCCAGGGCAAACTGGCCGCCGATGTCAGCTTCACCAGCGATGCTCCCTGGTTTGTGACGTTTCAGAACGGCGCGTTCCGCGGAGACAAAGCCGAAGCCGGTGAAAGCTCGGCGCCAGTTGAAACGGTGAACGTTGACATCGCGGATGGAGTGATCCGCAACAAGCCGCAGGAGGTTTTCAAAGAGGCCAAGCAGGCCGTTGATCTTACACAGGCTGAGATCATCGTGGCCGTCGGCCGCGGCATCAAAGAGCAGAAGAACATTGAGATTGCCAAGCAGTTAGCCGAAGCCCTGGGTGGAGACTTGGCCGCCTCTCGCCCGATCTGCGATTCGGGCTGGCTTCCCATGGATCGCCAGATCGGATCTTCCGGACAGACGGTGGCGCCGAAACTTTATCTTGCGCTTGGCATCAGCGGCGCGATACAGCATATTGTTGGAATGAAAGGATCGCGGGCGATCATTGCGGTCAACAAGGACTCCGAAGCCCCGATCTTTGAGATTGCCGATTACGCCGTCGTGGGCAACCTGTTCGATGTCGTTCCGCCGCTGACCGAAGAAGTGAGAAGGGCGAAAGCGGGAACATAACTTCTTCACCAGATCAACACGGATTCCGTGGATTCCTGAACGTAAATTTCGTTCGATTCAGGTTCATCCCTGTGAATTCGTGAAAAAGAATTATTGATGATCGTTTTCCGCAAACCTATCGAAGGTGTTGAACGCCCGCAAATGCCGGCCGATGTCGTCATCGTCGGCGGCGGACCGGCGGGAATGGCCTGCGCGTTGCGGCTTTCGCAATTAATCGACGCGCACAACGCAGCCCATCCCGATTCGCAATTCAGCAAGGAAAACATCTATGTGCTCGAGAAAGCACGCGAGATCGGGCAGCACTGCCTCTCGGGAGCCCTGCTTGATCCGCGGGCAATGCGCGAATTGCTGCCGGAGTTCGAGAAAGAAGCTCCGCTCGATGCTCCGGTTACGAAAGAAGCGGTTTACTTCCTCACGAAAAACTCTCGTTTCAAGCTTCCTGTTACACCTCCGTTTCTCCGCGACCACGGCAACTATGTCATCTCTCTGAATAAGTTCGTGAAGTGGCTTGGCTCCAAGGTCGAAGAGACAGGGATCACGATTTTCACGGGGTTTGCCGGAGCCGAGCTTCTATATGAAAACGATCGTGTGATCGGCGTGCGCACCGACGACAAGGGTGTCGACAAAGAAGGACACCAGAAGTCGAACTTCGAGCCGGGTTACGATCTGCAAGCCAAGGTGGTGATTCTGGCGGAAGGCCCGCGGGGATCCCTCACTAAAGAGTTAGTTGAGAAATTCGATCTCGACAAGGACAGAAATCCACAGACCTACGGCGTTGGTGTGAAGGAATTGTGGGAGGTTCCCTCTGGACAGATTGAGCCGGGTGAGGTCATCTACACGATGGGGTGGCCACTTACTCCGCGCGAGTACGGTGGAGCGTGGATCTACGGATCGAAAGACAATATCGTTTCTCTGGGGTTCGTCACCGGCCTCGACTATCCCGATCCCCGGCTTGATCCGCAGCACGTTTTGCAGGAATTCAAGAAGCATCCCTTTGTGGCAAAGTTGCTCGCGGGCGGCAAGATGATCCGCTACGGCGCGAAGTCGATGCCGTATGGCGGCTGGTGGGCCATGCCGCCCGTTGCGGGCGATGGCTGGATGATCTTGGGTGATTCGGCGGGATTGGTGAATTCTGCACGGCTTAAAGGAATTCACCTTGCGATCAAGAGCGGAATGCTCGCGGCGGAGACCGCATTCGATGCCCTCAGGAAAGATGACTTTTCCGCCGCCTCACTCGGTGAATTCCAAAGGAAAATTGAATCCAGCTGGATCAGAGACGAACTCTGGAAGGTTCGCAACTTTCATCAGCCATTCGAGCACGGGATGTTCTCTGGCATGTTCCACGTCGGCCTGCAGATGATCACCGGCGGGCGCGGCCTGCGCAATCGTTATCCTGCGACATCCGGCCACTCGCGCATGAAAAAACTGGCCACGCTGCCTGTTGATGGCGGTCCCGAAGCGGACCTGCTCGGTCCCGCAAAGGGCGATGGCAAACTCACGTTCGACAAGCTCACTGATCTCTACCACTCGGGCACCAAGCACGAGGAAAATCAGCCCGCACACCTGGTTATTCACGACACGAAGGTATGCAACGAGCGCTGTGTCAAGGAATACGGCAGCCCCTGCCAGAACTTCTGTCCTGCGAATGTCTACGAGATGGTCGACGACTCGACCCAGCCTAACGGCAAGCGCATCAGCCTGAATCCATCAAACTGTGTGCATTGCAAGACCTGCGACATACAGGATCCCTACCAGATCATCACCTGGGTCCCTCCCGAGGGCGGAGGCGGCCCGAACTACGACGGAATGTAGCGAGCCAAACCTTTTCCCCGGGGGATTCACCGCGGCTTTCGCAGCTAGAAACGGCTCATTACCTATTCCGGCTTTCCCGTGTAGTGCTCGGTCGCATGCACGTCTTCGTGATCTTCGAGCGATTCGAGGTGCGTAATCACTTCCGCCGGTTTGCCTAGTTCCTGCGGCAAGCGCTCCTCCAGAATGGTCGCCAGCCGATGAGCTTCCCCGACCGCAGTATCGTGTGGGAAGAGCAGGTGTATTTCGATAATCTCGCGGTATCCGGTAGTGCGGTAGCGGACGCCGTGATAGTGCACGCCCAATTCGTTGCAGATTGCGTCCAGCTTTTCGCGAATCTGCTTTCCTGTTCCCGGATCGGAGTAATCGAGTAATCCAACCGCAGAACGCCACGCCAGTCTTCCGCCGGACCAGAGAATATTCAACGCGACGGCGATCGCGATCAGCGGATCGAACGGTTTCCATCCCGTGAGCATCACCAGCCCAAGTCCGGCAACCACACCGAAGCTCGTGTAGCTGTCGGTGAGAACGTGTTTGCCATTGGCTACGAGAATTAGTGAGTGTGTGCGCTTGCCCACCTGGATGAGGTACCAGCCCAACCAAGCGTTCAGCAACGCCGCGCCCAGCACAAGCAACGACCCGGAGCTCAGATGTTCCAAAGCCAATCCGGCAATCCATCTGCGGAGAGCCTCGAAGATGATGTACAGGGCTGCCAGAACAATCATGCCGCCCTCGAAGCCGGCGGAGAAGAACGTGATCCGCTCATATCCATAGAGGAAGGAAGGCGCAGCGGGCCTGGCGCTCAGTCTGAGGCTGAATGCCGCGAACGCAACCGCGATAACATGCACAACTGATTCCGCGAAGTCAGAGAGGATCGCCGCTGATCCAGTGAGGTAATATGCCAGCGATTTTCCTAGCAACATCACAACGCCAATGCCCAAGGACATTCGCATGGCAAAGCGCGAGGCGCGCAGATCCGCCTCGTCGCGGGCGCTAGCAACAGATTTCGACGGCGATATTGTGATGGTCTCCGTCACAAAACGAACCCAACAGATTTTTGATAATCCCACGCAACAGGCGGCGAAAATGTGATTCCGATCACAATGCTCACTGGTTCTGTCGGAAACGCTTGACTCTTGATTTCCGCGATCAAAAAACTCGTCACAAGCACGGTTGGGGGTCCGGAACTTACTCGGTGGCAGGCATTCTGGTCTTGAATGTGCCACAATCATTGTTTTCCTAACTGTCGCCCAAGGCCACTCTCATCCGATGATCATCAACCTCGCCGAACGTGCCCATAACCACAATTGGGAACTGGACCCGGTCATCCGGTCGCTGCTCGACACAGATTTCTACAAACTGCTGATGCTGCAGTTCATTTGGAAGCATTTTCCCAATACGCACGTGGAATGGTCGTTGGTAAATCGACATCCGAGCGTTCGCATTGCGGACATCATCCACATCGAAGAATTCAAGGTTCAGTTGCAGCATGTGCGCGGGCTGCACTTCCGCAAGTCCGAACTCGTGTGGCTGGCGGGCAATACGTTCTACGGGCGGCGTGGGATCTTTGAACCCGCGTTCCTGGAGTGGCTGGAGAAAGACTTTCGTTTGTCCGACTACCAGTTTCGTGTCCGCGATGGGCAAATCCAGCTGACATTTGAGGGCCCGTGGACGGCAACCACCATGTGGGAACTGTATGCGCTGGCAATCCTCGACGAGCTCAAGACCCGTGCACAACTGAAAACGTTGAGCGAATTTGGTCTTGACATTCTCTATGCGCGAGCAAAAACGAAGTTGTGGAACAAGATTGAGCGGCTACGAGGCGTGCCGGAATTGAGCGTAGCGGATTTCGGTACGCGCCGGCGCCACAGCTTTCTGTGGCAGGAATACGTTGTGGTCGCGATGGCGGCAAATCTGGGCAGTAGTTTTATCGGCACATCGAACGCCTTTTTCGCGCACAAGCATGACCTGGAAGCGATCGGCACGAATGCCCATGAAATCCCGATGGTAATGGCCGCGCTCGCCCACGATGATGCGGAACTGAGAGCGTCGCAGTATAAGGTGCTCGAACTCTGGCAGCAGACTTACGAGGGCGCACTCCGCGTCATGCTGCCCGACACCTTCGGGACCACGCAGTTTCTGGCCGAGGCGCCAGACTGGGTTGCCGATTGGACCGGGCAGCGTGTCGACAGCAAGGATCCCTACATCGCCGGCGATGAGTTCATCGAGTGGTTGACAGCGCGGGGACGCGATCCGCGCGAGAAACTTCTAATCGCCTCCGATACGCTCGACATAGATATGATTCTCGGGCTGCACGCGTACTTTGCCGGGAAGATCGCTAAAGGTGTGGCTCCCACCGATTTTCGCACTGCCGCCGATTTCGACGATCGCAGTAAATGGAGCGCTGATCGGAGAATTCGTTTCAGCGCAGGATGGGGAACACTGTTGACCAACGATTTTCGAGGATGCAACCCCAACGACGGAGCCGGGTTTGATCCGATCGGACTGATTTGCAAAGTGTCGAGCGTCGAAGGCAGGCCTGCGGTAAAACTCTCTGATAACTATTCCAAAGCACTGGGGCCGCGCGAGGAAATTGAACGTTACCGGCGTGTTTTCGGCACGGCAGGAATTGCCAATGCACCGCTCGTAGCGTAACTGTAGCCCCGGGCGCCTCGCCCCGGGGTTGCGCGCGAAGCGCACAATGAAGGCGGCATCATCTGGAAATTGGCTCATCAGCCAGCACCGGCCTTCTCGCACGCTCGTTACCCTCGCGGGGCGGACCAATGGCTCCGCCCTACATGGACATGTCCTTCCGTTCCCGCGCGTAACTTGTGGAGTGGCGATCAGCATGCCACGATCAAGCGGACGGGCATGAAGATCCTACTGGTTGAAGATTCCTACATTGAGCGGACCAAGCTCGGCTGCTTTCTCACCGACTGGGGACTGGAATTTGTTGCGGTCGGCAGCGGCACTGAAGCCGTGAAACTTCTCGAGTCTGACGATCCGCCGGATGTGGCATTGCTGGACTGGCTGTTGCCGGGCATTGATGGCATTGATGTTCTGCGGCGCATTCGCAAGCTCAGCCACGGAAATTACATCTACACCATCATGCTTACCGCGAAGAACCAGAAGCAGGATCGCATGAAGGCAATGGAGGCGGGCGCCGACGACTATCTGGCCAAGCCCGTCGACGCGGCCGAACTGCGCTCACGCATCATGGTGGGCAAGAGGATCGTCGAGCTGCAGCACTCGTTGCGCTTTGCCGCCACTCATGATTTTTTGACTACGCTCCTTAACCGGTCAGAGATCCTTGCTGCCTTGGAGCGCGAGGTTTCGCGTGGTGCCCGTGATGACAAGCCCGCGAGCATCATCCTGGTAGATATTGATCACTTCAAACGTGTCAACGATACTCTTGGCCATGCCGCCGGGGACGAAGTACTAAAGGAAGTGGCGCGGCGCCTTAAAGCGGATTTGAGGCCATATGACGTCGTCGGTCGCTACGGCGGCGAAGAATTTCTGGTGATTCTGCCGGGCTGCAATCTTTCCAACGGCTCGCGACGCGCGGACGACATCCGGAAACTGGTCGCCGGTAAATCGATCCCCACTCCCGCTGGCGAGACATCCGTGACGATCAGCCTCGGCGTAACCTCCACCGGACACGCCCGTTATTGCACCCCAGCCGAGTTCCTGCATGAAGCCGACGTGAGCCTGTATGCGGCAAAAAAGAACGGCAGGAATCGCGTGGAAGTGTTCGCGCCCGCGGCGAAGTCGAGCAGCGCAGGCCAAAACTAGGCAGCCTTCACACAGCCCTCCGATTCTGTGTCACATTAGAAGTTCATGCCTTCCACTGCAGATTCCAGGGCGGGACGCGCCGCCTTTACCCATCCGGGATTTGTGCTGTTCCAGATCGCGCGCTTTCTGGTTGTATCGGCGGTTGAAATGCAAGCAGTGGCCGTCGGGTGGCAGGTGTATGAGATCACGAAACGTCCGCTCGATCTCGGATTCGTGGGACTGGCGCAGTTCCTGCCAGGAATCCTGTTGTTCCCCCTCTCAGGACACACTTCGGATCGCTTCGAGCGGCGCAATGTTCTATCGGCGTGTTATGGCGGATACGCTCTATGCTTCGCTGTGCTACTCGCGCTGACGAAGTACGGCATTCCATCGATCTCTCATATTTATGTCGTGCTGGTCATGATCGGGATTGTGCGGTCTTTCAATGGCCCCGCCAGCCGTTCGATCCTGCCCCAACTCGTACCTGAGGAGCACTTCGCGAATGCAGTGGCCTGGAATGCGACGATCTTTCAGGCGGCGACAATCCTGGGGCCTTCATTCGGGGGAATTGTCTACGCGGCATCTCGTGGGCCCTCTGTCGTTTATGGAATTGCGGCGGTGACGGCTCTTGGAGCGATGATTTCAACCTTCCGCATCGAGCCTGAGGTCAAGGCGCGCCCACGCGAGTCGATCAGTTTGAAGACGCTGTTTGCCGGCCTGCATTTCATTCGAAACAACAAGCTGATTTTAGGTGCGATTTCCCTGGATCTGTTCGCAGTAATGTTGGGTGGCGCTGTCGCTCTGCTTCCAGTCTATGCGCGTGAAATCCTGCACACCGGGCCGTGGGGACTAGGTCTGTTGCGGACTGCTCCTGGAGTCGGGGCGGCGCTGATGGCGCTCATGTTGGCACATTGGCCGCTTCGGGGAAAATCAGGACCGAAATTGCTTTGGGCGGTCGCCGGGTTCGGGCTATTCACGATTATCTTCGGACTATCTCGCAGCTTGACGCTCTCCCTCATCGCACTACTTCTGGCCGGGGCCAGTGACATGATCAGCGTCATCATCCGCGCCACGCTGACGCTACTCGCTACGCCTGACGAGATGCGGGGACGCGTGACGGCGGTGGACATGATCTTCATCGGCACGTCGAACGAGTTTGGGCAGTTCGAGTCGGGGATCACCGCACAGTGGTTCGGAACTGTGCCCGCCGTTATTCTCGGAGGAATTGGAACGCTGCTGGTCGTGGCATTGTGGACCTGGTGGTTTCCAGAACTTCGCAATGCCGGGGAGCTTCATGAGTTCACGGCCGAGTCACAGTCAACTACTGCTGATCCTGCGTAGCTGGGTCACGGCAGGACACAAGGGTTCAAACCCAGCTATTGATTTGATTTTTCTTCAGCAGCTTTACTGGAAATCCACATCGAGTGCGTAGATGTCCTGGGTGCTGACATTGCGCAGGAACATACGCGAGCCATCCGGGGTGTTATCGCTCCAGGGGCCGAAGTCCGGCGTGACATATACTAGAACTTCTTTGGTGCTGAATAGCTCTTCCGGATGATTGTCACCGACTCTGACGCGCTTGCAAATGCTCTTAGCGTCACTGATGTATTCCACATATTGGCTGTCAGAAGTCCAAGCAGGGTATCCAACGCCCCCAGGGTCGGTGACCCATTCCGACCATTTCCCGGTCTGAAAGTCGAAGATCAGGAGCGTCCTTGACAACGCTTCGAAATTCAACGCAGCCAGATAGCGACCATCGGGCGACCAGCGTGGACTGTACATTTCCGTCGAGCCCGGAACCACTGAAACCGTCCGTGTTTTCAAGTCGATAATTCTGATGTCGGATTTCTCTCCCGGAAACGGGATACCGCTCGAGAAAACGACTCGGTTCCCATCAGCAGACCAATTGGGATCACCTTCGGTCGGATTCCCCGGGACCAGTTCTTCCGGAGTTCCACCTTGCGCGGAGATCAAGAATGCCTTCCACCGTGTTCCCAGCCTCGTGCTGAGATAAGCGATTTGCTTTCCATCCGGAGACCAGCGGGGCAAACCAGCGCGATCAGGAGGATAGGTAAGCTGAATTTTTTCGCTTCCATCAGGTCGGCTCATCCACAGGGTTTCATCCACCAGGCTGACATACGCGATGTTCTTACGATCGGGCGAGAACGCCACTGCGTAGGCGGCGAGGCCACCAAGAAATGGAACGAATTGTTTCGAGGATGGATCATAATGGACAAGCTCACCGCGCCGTTCGTACGCACTTACCAGCAGTTTCTTGCCGCTTGGCGTCCAGCCGCCGATCGAGTAAGCCAGCGGACCAAAGGTCAGCTGGGAAGGCGTGGAGGTGGAGCGGCGAAAGATTCCCGTGTTGTCGGGTACGGCGAAGATGTCCCCAAAACTGTCACTGAAGAGGCCGCCGGTGCTGCGGAAGAGAAAATACCGGCCATCCGGGGACCAGAGGCCACAGCATTCGCGCGGAGGATTGTGCCAGTTCGGCAGCAGGGGATGAAGATCGCTGCCGTCAGACCGTACTTCCCACAGAGCGTACGTGTGGGCCGTCTCGTTGGCGATGGTAAACCGAACGCGCTTGCCATCGGGTGAAATTACGGGAGCAACTGGCTGGCCTGGCACCGTAGTCAGGCGGGCAGGCCCGCTGCCGTCAGAACTTGCGATCCAGAGATCGGAGCCTTTCGCAAAGACGAGATGCTGGCCATCGGCTGACCACGCTGCTGCTCCGCTAAACAGATCCAGAGTAGTGTTTCCTAACCGGCGCGGGGAACCCGCAGGCAAGGGCACGGTCCACAGAGAAGCGCTTCGCGCCGCCAATTCCTGCGAGGCAACGAGTAGCTGTGAACGGTCGCGGGAGATGTCCAGGATCCAGGGATTATCTATGGGCACAGAGGTCTTCAATGCCTCGCCGCCATTGAGCGATACCTGTGCGAGCACAGTCGTGCCGTTTGGGCCATCCGTATTGAAATAAATCCTGGAACCATCGGTGATGACGCCACCCTTGCCCTTGCCATCATGGGTCAGTCGAGTTGATCCGGTGACGTGTGGTCGGGGAACTGGCATGAAGAACCAGATGGCAGCCGTGGCGAGCAACACAACGGCCGCAACAACCGCGATCCACAGGCGGGCACGCTTGCCCGGCCGCGTGACCCGCGCTGATGGTGTGGCTGCGCTGACCTTTCCCGACGTCGTATCCCGCTTCAGACGCTTCAAATCAGCGCGAATTTCCGCCGCGCTCTGGCAGCGGACATCCCGGTCCTTTTCCAAAGCCTTGTCGATGATTCGTTCCAGCTCGGCGGGAACATCAGGGTGAATACGACTGGGTGGAATTGGCGTCTTATTGAGAATCGCATCAAAGATGGCGGCAGACGTGTCGCCGCGGAATGGAAGCACACCGGTTGCGCTCTCATAGAGAAGCGTGCCGAAGGAAAACAGATCGGTACGGGCATCGAGTTCCTTACCCAATGCCTGTTCCGGCGACATGTAAGCCACCGTGCCAAGGGTGCTGCCTGCGCTGGTCAGTTGCTCCTCCGTCATCGTCGGCGCAGAGCTGACTTTGTCGGGCGTAAGTGCACTCATCTTCGCCAGACCGAAATCCAGGATTTTCGCGTGCCCGCGGTCCGTGACAAATATGTTTGCCGGTTTGATGTCGCGATGAACAATCCCCTTGGCGTGTGCTGCATCAAGGGCATCCGCGATTTCAATGCCGAGATCGAGCAATCGCGCGAGTTCCAGCTTGCGTCCGAAAGTCAATTGACGGAGGGTCTCACCTTCCAGGTACTCCATCGCGATGAAAGGACGCGCTGCGTGCTCGCCCACCTCATAAATGGTGCAGATATTGGGGTGATTCAGGGCAGACGCAGCCCGCGCTTCCCGCCGGAAGCGGTCGAAGGCCAGTTGATCACCCACCACATCGTCAGGAAGGAACTTCAGCGCGACAAACCGTCCAAGCTGGGTGTCTTCGGCTTTGTAGACAACACCCATGCCGCCTCCGCCAATTCTTTCCAGAATGCGGTAATGAGAAATCGTTTGGCCCAATAGCGAAGAGGCGGACATGGTGCGCACATCTTATCAGAACGAATTCTCGCGAGATGCCGCGATTTCCGAGCATTCCAATGGCTCCTATCAACGTCGCGAGGTGATGGAGTCCGGAAACTGCGAGTGGATTTTTCACTCGAGCAGGCTTTGGCTTGCACTGCTCACGAATCCCCAAATGTCCGTTCTCATTCGGGACAATTCCCTCCCTGGTCGTTGCACCTCAAAGCGCTGATTCCCGTTCGGCAATTCCGTTGTGTGCCTTAGAATGTCCGGTTCATTCGCTATATACGAGGGAACTAATTGATCGAGCGATATTTCCGTCTTAAAGAGAACCAGACGACCATTCGTGCGGAATTTCTCGGCGGTGTGACCACCTTCATCACCATGGCGTACATCGTAGTGGTCAACCCGCAGATTCTCGCCAAGGCCGGGATGCCCGTCGACGGGGTCGTGTTTGCCACCTGCATTGCGTCGGCCGCGGCGACACTCGTCATGGGCTTGTACGCGAATTATCCGATTGCGTTGGCTCCCGGGATGTCGCTGAATGCCTACTTCACCTACTCGGTGTGCCTGGCGATGCATGTCCCATGGCAGACGGCATTGGGAGTTATCTTCTTCTCGGGCGTTTTCTTCCTGCTTCTGACAGTCAGCCGTGTGCGAGAACAAATCGTCAACGGCATTCCCGATTGTTTGAAGCACTCGACGGCGGCCGGAATCGGCATGTTCATCGCGTTTGTCGGACTGCGGAATGCCAACCTCGTCGTTGCCAACCCTGCAACGTTCGTCAGCCTCGGCGGCTTTGGCAATCGCGAGGCACAAATGGCGTGTGCGGGATTGGTCATCATGCTGGTCCTGATGACGCGAAAGATCACGGGCGCCATCCTGATCGGAGTAATAGCAACCACGCTGCTGGGGATCTCTCGCGGCATGGCCGCATGGCCGCAGCACATCTTTTCTCTGCCCCATCCCTCTGCGACGTGGTTGAAGCTCGATTTGCATGGAGCCATGCGTTTGGGCTTGCTTGAAATCATCTTCGTGTTCCTGTTCGTTGATCTCTTCGACAACGTGGGCACCCTGGTTGGAGTTTGCGAACAGGGTGGATTCGTGAAGGAGGGCAAAATCCCAGGCGTAGGCCGTGCCTTGGTCTCCGATGCGTTAGGAACTATTCTCGGGTCGCTTACTGGGACCTCGACCGTAACCAGCTATATCGAGAGTGCGGCCGGCGTCGCCGCCGGCGCAAGGACCGGGCTTAGTAACGTCTTTGTGGCCGGATTGTTTCTCGTGGCGGCTTTCTTTGCCCCGCTCGCGGCCGCCATTCCGGGTTATGCCACGGCCCCGGCCTTAATAGTCGTGGGAGCGCTAATGACCGAATCGATCGGACGCGTGACATGGGCGGATTTTACAGAAGCGCTTCCAGCCTTCGTGACGGTGCTCGCGACTCCCTTAACATTCAGTATTGCGACAGGACTGAGTTTGGGGCTGATCTCTTACACGCTCGTGAAGGTTGCAGCAGGGCGCTTTCGAGAGGTGAGCCCGGTCATCTGGATTCTGACTCTGCTGTTTATCTTTCGCTACGTTTACCTTGCCGCGGAATGAACAGATGCAGCACGCGGGCGCACCAAGCACGCGCAATTACCGTCGTAAGTGGTTTCGTCTCGCGTCGGTCTCCACACTGATGGAGATGGGCTTTACCCAAGAAGCATCGGAGTTCTATTTCGCTGCACGCATTCGGGCACTGCGCCGTCACAGTCCTTGGAGTCTGCTACTCATTCCGTTCTGCCTTACCGGCTGGCTCGGAACTTGGTATTTGCTCTTCCGCTTGGTTTGGTCCTTTCACCACTTCCTGTATCCTCAACATCTGCTCGCCGAGTTCTGGGGTAAAGGCATCAGCTTTACTACCTTCGTTCTGAGCTTGCTGATGCTGTTCGGTCCGGCTGTTGGCGCTCTTTGCTTCGGGTTGGCTATCGGGAACTGCGTCGTCTGGTTTGTTCCTCCTGCACGCAGAACGCTAGACTCCGAGGCTGTTAACTATCCGGGAACAGGATTCCGAGAAACTACTTGGACATTACTTCGATTGGCTGGATCGACGATTCCGACTGGAATGGCGATAGCCATTCTCGCTGCCAGTATGCTTCGCTGCCTGCGGTAGTTCCACCACAACCATTCATGGCTGAGATCGAAGTGGTCTGCGGGGTTCCCGTGATCTGTCGCGACGTTGTGCCTTGCGGAGCCGCGCGGTCGCGAACGGCGAGTAGCTACGGAACGTTCACCGTGACTGTTGCCGTCGTGCGGCCATATTGATTTGTGGCATTGAGCGAATAGGTTGTGGTTGCGGTAGGGTCTACTACCACGCTTGTATCGCGCACGGCACCCGGACCAGGAGAGACAATCACATAATCCGCGTTGCTCGCGCTCCACGATAACGTCACACTGCCGCCAGAGGAGACGTGCGACGCAGACGCTGTAAAACTACTGACTGTGGGCGCGGACCCGGTCGGATAGTCGGAGCCCGTGTAGATCGGGTTCATCTCGACGACTTCAAACGCCGACGCGGGAACGGTCTTCAAAGAATCCAGATCCGATCCCCAGCGGCTGTCGGAAACTCCTGTCACAAATAACGAGCTTCCGTTATCGGCAAGGATCAATCCGTAATGCTTCATCGCCGTCAGGATCACCTGCATCTGCGCGGAGAATCCCGAAATATCGTAGCTGGACTTCAGCCGCAGACGCATGCCCATCGGCGGGGCGGTCGGATCACTGGTGTTCGCTGCCCAGTGTGAGGCCGGAGGAATAAAAGCGGCGCGTGTCTTCGGGAGCGTGAAGCGGAAGGCATGCTGAATCTTCCCTGCAGCGACTTCGTCATAGCGCACCAAGCCAGGGAAAATCGGGAGTCCTGCCGCGTCCGCGGAAGTCCAGGTGTATGGACGCTGCTCATCCGAAAGCAAATCCCACACCGCGGTCGAATCGGCGTTCCAGCTTCCGTCGCTGTTCACCGACGAATTGTAGAGTTCATAGAGAAAGCAATTTCCACTATCAAGTACCAGCACGTGCCGGTCGCCACTGCTCGACGACCCACCCTCGACCGGAGCATTGGCTGGGACCGGCATCGGCCCCGGGTCGCTCTCGTCACCGTAAGCGGTGAAATTAATGCCGACGAGCGGTTGGGTTCCATCGACCACAACATACGGAATGCCATACGTGGGATCGTTGCCCCAGTCCGGATGCATATTCACCGATCCGACCCAGTTCGTGATAATCGAGCCCGAGTTCGGATCGACCGGCGCAGTAGAGATATCCGTATTCCATGGATTACTGCTGGTGAATGGCACGAATCCGTTCAGACTTGCCGTCTGGCCCGTGGACATGCCATTGCATGCGAGATTGCTGCCGCCCGTTCCCCCCCCAGTGCCCCCACCGCCGGTTCCACCGCCTCCGTTGTTATTGCTGCCCCCGGATTGCTTGGAGACGCCTGAGCAGGCGGTAAGAGCAGCGGCTATGGCCATCCAGGAAAAGAGAAAGACGATCGGGCTGACCCGGCGCATAACACCATTCTGCGCAAGGCGCTGCAAGTCCGAAAGAGGCCTTTCGGACATGTCCTGATTTTCAGAGTTCGCTTTGCCTCACGCCCGCCCAAAATAGTTGAACTGGGGGCCGACAAGGCGACGGTGCTACGGCTTCGCGCGCTGAACTGATTTTGCTGCGCCCATATTGTCGTACCGATCGTAGGCGCGCACCACAACCACGTGTTCGCCGGATGGTTCCTTGGCGGAATCGGGAGTGACTTTAAAGTCGTAATCCTCCGCCTTCGAATCGGAGACCTGTCCAACTGGTTCTACAAGCTTCCAGTCGCCGGCATCCACTGAGTATTCGGCGCGCTTGATCGGCGAGAAGCCGTCTTCCGCACGGAAACGAACATGGATCTGTCCGCCCTCGACCGAAGCCGAGAGATTTTCGATCCGCGGAGGAGTGGTGTCCACTTCAAATCGGCGGCTCTCGCGCGAATCGCTGAGCGCGTCGCCCGGAGAATGCGAGGGTGCATCGGAAGCGACTACTTTGATCGTATATCCCCCATCCGGAAGCAGGCTTGCATCGAAGGAATACGCCTTATCGGTGATGTTGTCCTTCAGCAGAAGCCAGCGTGACTCGCCGTCGCCGCGGTAATAAACCGAATAGACGAGTTGATCGTCATTGTCATCGTGGGCGGTCCACCTCACGCCGATCGCATCGCGGTCATGCGTGCTTGGCACAGGCGGCTCGAAGTGAGGGCCGGAAGAACTGCTGGTATCAGATCCAACGATTACCGGAGACTTCGGCAGTGGCTGGTAGCGTGTGCCGACCTGTACGGATACGTCGTCAATGTCCGGAGCAATATTCTTTGGAAGGTAGTTTACCGTGACCGAATCGACTGCAGGTTTCGAGCCTCCGTCGTGCAGAACAGCCTTCCATTGTGTGTAGCGTGCCGGGGGGATACTCATCTCGCCGCCCTTGCTCAGATCGACTTGCTTCCATGGACTCCAGTTGCGATCGGGATTATCGACATTACCGCTGCGGGCGAGGACCTCGACGTTGCCCGTGCCCCGGTACTCCGCGCGGCCCCAGCGGGAAAAGATCTTGGCGTCGAATACATCGCTCTCGTACGAGCCCTCCTTCTCCAGCCCGGGACCGAGGACGAAGATCTTGCCGAGATTGCTGGTTGCGGCATAGAGGCCGCCATTAGGCGCTTTCGCAAACCCGGTGACCTGCGACGCCGGCGCTTTCAGCAGGTCTGAATAGTTATCCGGTGCGTCGATCTCAAACACATGCCCGCGATTGCCGGTCCCGGCCAGCAGGGTATTGTGCGAGTCGAATGCCAGCGCGTACACAATATCTTCGCGCGAAGTCCATACCCGCAGAGGCGACCCGTCCGCACTGATGCGGTAAATGTCGGAACCACCAGTGACGCCCGCACCCGGAATCGGAAACGGAGTGACAGATCCAGGCGTGGGCGTCGTGACCATCCCGCCCGGAGCTTGTGCGCCCGCTATCCCGCCGGGAGTGGGGTTCACGTTTATCATCACGGAAGGCGTACCCGGCGCTCCTCCCATTCCAGGGCGCTTCTCACCAACTCCCGAGGCATAGATATCTCCTTGGCCGTCGAGAGCGAGCGCCGTGATTTCCTTCTTCGGCGCACTGTAGAGGACGAACCCTTCGCCCGCGGGCGAAATCCGATACACCAACCCGCTTCCGTCGGTACCAGCGATCACGTTCCCCTGGGCATCGATCGCGAGCACGCGGATGTGAGTTTCATCGCTCTTGAAGAACAGCGAATGATCCCCCTTGGGAGTCACCTTATAGATTTCGCCGCGGTCGCCGGTGCCGACGTAGAGATTCCCGGCTTTGTCCAGAGCCAGATCCCAGATGTATTTCGTTCCTGGCGCGAAGTACTCCGAGGATGACCAGGAAGGATCGAGCGCAGGCTTAGTGGCATCTTTCTGGGCCGAGTCAGAAGTCTTGTTTTCAGGCTTCGAGGCATCGGGCTTCTCAGATTCGGATTTTTGTGCAGGCTTGTGCTCAATCTTGTAGACCTTGCCATCGGGAGCGGTCGCTGCATAGATCACGCCCCCCGGAGCGACTCGCAGCGTCTGCACCTGCAATTCCTGGGGCTGGAAAATGATGCTCGATTTGCCGTCGGGAGTAATGCGGTACACACGCGCCGGAGAACCCGTTGCCGCATAGACGTTTCCCGCATCGTCGGCAGCAACGGCCCAGATGTAGGTGGACGGCGTCGAGTAGAGCAACTTGAACGAGGGAGCGAGTTCCAGGCCGCCATTGCTGCGGATCGCGACTCCGTTCGCGGTGCCTTTTACCAGGTCCTCAAATTTCGACTGCTCCCAGGTGCGCGTGCCTTCGGCAACGGAGCTTGCGGCCGTTAGCAAAACCAGAAGGCAAAGGAGAAAACTAGAAGCTATAGCCCGGTGCGAAGCCTGCAATGTCATACCTCAAGGTGTTTATGTGGAAAAGTTCAGAGTATCACGGTTGGCGCGGTTTATCGGTAGCTGGCAGTTCCAGCCAGGCGTGTCCTGCGGGCCTTGTCCCGGCGTTCCGCAAATCGCTTGCTGAGGCTTCCACAAATAGAAGTTTGTGCAGGGTTGGCGGGCGTCCCCCATAGCGCTAACTTAAGTCGGGCAGACTAGAAGTTGACGCTGCGGGCACTTTCTTGGCGGTAACTTCCAAGAAGCCGAAATCCCGGGTGGTTTACTAAATCTCAAGGCGGTTGTCGTACCCGTCCGCTGCCGGGTCCACATCCAGTTCAAGTTTGTTAAGGCTGGGATGTCGACACAAAAAAGCCACGTAGTAACACGAAGGCTTCGTTCGTACGCCTGGTGAACTGATGTCGCGGTTTTCGTGCACAATGAAGATGTGGTTCCTTCCGAAACCGCGCGTCGCCCTCTCACCGGGAAGCGTCTGGATGGCATAGACCTGCTCCGCGGTCTTTCGATCTTCTTCGTCCTGATGAACCACATCAACATTCGCCTGCTCGGTGCAGATGTTCCCTATACCAAGCTTCTACCAGCGCAACTCGTGCACGTTCTCGTTTGGAATCCTCAACTCGGTGTGCAGATGTTTTTTGCCATATCCGGGTTTCTCATCACCGCAATCACGCTACGGCGCTGGGGTTCGGTGACTCACGTTTCCCTGCGCGATTTCTACCTCTTTCGGTTTGCGCGTATCGCACCGCTGCTGTTTCTGCTGCTTGCCGTCCTCTGCACTCTGCATTTCGCGGACGTGCATCATTACGTAGTCACGGCAGAGACGGGCGGCCTAGGACGTGCGCTGCTCGCCACATTGACCTTTCACGTTAACGAATTGGAAATTCATCGCGGATATTTGCCGGGCAATTGGGATATTCTTTGGTCCCTTTCGATCGAGGAGATGTTCTATCTCTTTTTTCCCTTGGCTTGTCTCTTGCTCGGCGGCAGGAGATTGTTTCGTCACAGCATAGTATTCCCGGTCTTTCTCTTCGCCTTTGTGATTCTCGGACCGTTCGGTCGGACTCTATTTGCTCGCGGCAACGAGATCGCAGAAGATTATTCCTATCTTGGAGGTATGGAAGGAATCTCGTTGGGATGCCTCACTGCCTTGGTCCTCTCGAACAGACGCTTCTCTCGTCGAGTGATCTTGGGTCTGGGGGTTGCCGGGACCCTGATCGTTTCTGCGAGCCTTATGTTTTCGTGGCAGGCCTATAGGGGCTGGCTCGGCAAAACAGGGCTGAACTTCACGCTACTTGGCGTGGGGACATGCATGTTCATAGCTGCAACGACAAAAACCGAATGGAGAAGTCCACGCGTGTTGCGGCCGCTCGTGCGCATGGGCCGATACAGCTACGAAATTTATCTGACGCATATGTTCGTAGTGTTTACGTTTTTTGACCTGTTTCTTCGCGCCGGCAAACCCATAGGCGGCGTGCCTGTTTTGTTCGCCTCCGCCATTCTGGTTGCAGGATTGTTAGGGGCTGGCGTCGCAAAACTGTATTCGGACCCCGCGAATCGTTTTCTGCGCAGCAAGTCGCGCAACCCAGTCGGGAGCGGCGCGTCAATCGCGCTTACCCCAACCGAAGAGGCAACCGTTACATCCTTTAGGACCTGACACGGTCGGCATTTCGGAATCGATTCGTACCATTCCCGGATAACGAGCAAAGCAGAAGTAGTCCTTAAGTTAGCGCCTATGCGGGCGTCCCCCCGGGACTATCACTACGTCCGTGATATCGTAGATTTTCATGCATTCTGCGCGGCAAAAGCTGCTGAGCACACTGGCTCACAAGTCATTTCGCTTGGGCGAGTTCAAGCTTTCCTCAGGTGGAACCAGCGATTACTACATCGATTGCCGCACGACCACGCTCGATGCGAAGGGTTCTCGCCTAACTGGAGAAGTGTTCCTCGAAGAAATTCATCAGCAGGGATGGAAGCCGCAGGCTATTGGCGGACTCACAATGGGCGCCGACCCAATCGTGATTGCGGTCTCTGTCGTCAGCGGCGAACTCAACGGATTCCTCGTGCGCAAAGCCGAAAAACAGCACGGTACGGGACAACGCATCGAGGGCTTCCGTGAAAAGGGCGCGCGCGTGGTCATTGTCGACGACGTCTGCACAACCGGAGCGTCCACTGTCCAGGCCATCGAGGCAGCTCGCGAATTTGGATTTGAAATTATCGGCGTCATGTGCCTGGTGGAACGCGAAGAAGCGCGGGGCCGTCCGAATGTCGAAAGGGCCGCTGCTCCGGCAACATTTGTTTCGATCTTCACAGCCAATGACGTGCGCAAGGAACATGTGGCTCAAACTCACGATACCGAGCCAAACATCATCACTGTGGTGGCGAGTTGCGAAATCTGCGGGAGACCGGCCGTAAGCAACATGCCGAGAAATCTGTGCGCGGCGCACAAAGGGTAAGTGGTTTGTCGTTTTGAGCAGCGGTTTCTGTTTCAACGGGATCGGCACCATCTACAGAAAGAGCATAGGTCCTCCACGCGCGCGCGAAAAGACGCGCGCGCAGGATGACAAGGTTGGAATAACAATTTTCTATGATTCAGACTCTCGAATGGACCGACAAAGGCGTGCGCTTCATCGATCAGACGAAGTTGCCGACCGAAGAAGTGTATGTGATGTGCAAGACGCACGAGCAAGTGGCAGATGTGATCCGCAATATGGTGGTACGTGGGGCGCCCGCAATCGGGGTCGCGGCAGGCATGGGCATAGCCCTCGGCGTCAAGAATTCCAAAGCTGAAACCACTGGCGATCTCAAGCGCGATTTCGATGCGATCTGCGACGTGATCGGCAAAACACGTCCAACTGCGGTGAACCTGTTCTGGGCGATCCGCCGGATGCAGGTAAAGTTTGAACGAATCCGCATCCGCCCGATCCCGCAAATCAAGCAGGAACTGATCGAAGAAGCAAAACGCATGCATGCGGAAGACATCGCGGCTAACCAGGCGATGGGACGCCATGGCGCGACACTCATGCCGAGCGAAGGCGGAGTCCTCACGCACTGCAATGCTGGCGCCCTTGCTACAGCCGGTTACGGCACGGCGCTGGGAGTAATCCGTGCAGCAGTCGAGCAAGGCAAAAAGATTCACGTCTATGCCGACGAGACTCGGCCGTTTCTGCAAGGATCTCGCCTGACCGCTTGGGAGTTGATGAAAGACGGAATCCCAACAACGGTTATCTCTGACAACATGGCCGGCGCGATGATGAAGCAAGGCAAGATCGGAGCCATCGTTGTAGGCGCAGATCGCATCGCCGTGAATGGGGATGTCGCCAACAAGATCGGCACGTACTCCGTCGCAATCCTTGCGAAGGAGCACGGAATTCCCTTTTACGTTGCAGCTCCTATCTCGACTGTCGACCTTGCGTGTCCCGATGGAAGCAAGATCCCAATCGAGCAACGTAACGGAAGAGAAGTCACGCACATCGCCGGCAAGCAGATGGTGCCCGAGGGCGTCTCGGTCGAAAACCCCGCCTTCGACGTAACTCCTGCGAAGTACATTGCGGGCATCATCACGGAAAAGGGCGTGGCGCGCGCACCATACGAAGAGTCTCTACGCCGTCTCGCGGCGCAGGAAGCGGAAGTTCATCAGTAGCGATTGCAGATCTCAAATTTGAGATTTCAGATTGATTCGTTATTAACCGCACGTCCGAACTTCTGCAAATCTGAAGTCTTCAATCTGCAGTTCCAATTTCGCTTTGTAAAGTTGGTTAAGCGCGGAAACTTTCGTCACCACCGCTACTTATTTTCCAGATGCGGGTTGAACTAAGCGACAACTCATAGTGTTAGTCTGAGCTCAGAAAGCCCAAATTCCGGTGCCGAACCTTGCAGGGGGATGTCATGCCGCTAGGTAATCGTTTTGTTCTTTCCGCAATTCTTTTATCGCTCGCTGTACTGGCGGCTTGTGGAGGAGGGGGCGGTAGCAGCAATCCTCCTGTGAACCCGCCTCCAAGTGGCAGTTTCAGTAACAGCAATCTGAACGGCACGTACGTCTTCTCGGTAACCGGGACCGCAAATGATGCCAATAGCGACTTTGTAACCATCATGGGCGTCTTCACTGCGGACGGAAACGGCAACATTGCCAACGGCGGCCTTCTTGATCAGAACAGCACGGCCCAGAATGGCCTGATCCTCGACTCAATCACATCCGGCACCTACAACGTAGGGGCCGACGGACGCGCGACGGGAACGTCCACGATTCCGACGGGCCTCATAACGCTGCAAACCCTGAACTCAGGAACCTTCCAGTTCGCCTATGTGCTTACCTCGAGTACGCATGGACTAGTGACGCAATTCGAAAACTTCGGAAGTGCGAGCGGAACGCTCGACATGCAGGCAAGCGTGACGCAATCTCAAATCAGCGGGCAGTCTTATGTGTTTAATCTTACCGGCTCGTCCGGCGTCGGTGCTGATCTATGCGGGATTGCTACCGGTGGGTCTTCAACGCCATTCGCCACTGTGGGAGCATTCACCCTCGACGCAAATGGCCAGGTAGCATCGGGAGTACAGGACTTCAATAACAACTGTGCCTCAAGCGGGTCAACAAACATTGCGATCACTGGCGGAGACATAGATCTCACAACGTTCCCGGGAACGGCAAGACTCACGTCGGGCACGTCAACCGTTCCCTACACCTTCGATGTTTACCCTATCGATGCAACCCACCTGAAGTTTATCGAGATTGACTCTCAGCCAGTGCTTGTCGGAGACGTGTTCACGCAGGCGACATCTTTCCCCACCGGCAACAATGTCTTCACCATCGCTGGCATAGACATCCCCGTCGGCGGACCGTTCACCGCCGCCGGCATCTTTCATTTCGATTCAAATGGAAACATCATGTCCGATTCGTTTGAGGATATTAATGACGCAGGCAGCGTAAACCAGTTCGGGGCCGCCGCGGGTGGGGCCGCTATTACAGCGATCTCGAGTCCCCTTACTGGAGGACGGACAGAGATCACCTTTACTAGCGGGTTCGTAAATGGAAACAATCTTATTCCATGCTCATCGAATTGCATTTTTGCAGCGTACCCATCCGTCGGTGGACTCCAATTGCTTGAGATTGATGACGGAGGGTCGACCAACGGTATCGCCTATCTTCAGAGCGCCACTTCTCTCGCGTCGGGAGTCGGCTACGGAATGAACTTGACCGGCGTAACCACCAATTCTTCCGAGGACGATGTCGCCGAATTCACAAACAACAACGGCGTTTTCAAAGGCATCATCGACATCAACGATCAGGGATCAACCAGTTTCAAAAACGCATTTTCTGGAATTTACTCCGCCGATGATACGATTCCCGGCCGAGGTGGGGTGGGTCAGACAACGAACGCTCCATTACTCACAACCTATGTGATTGACGGTTCGACGGCAGTTGCAGTGAGTGCCGATACCGGATTCGTCGGATTGGGCGCACTCGTGGCCCAGAACGCGAGCGCTAAATCAAACGTCGTTGCCAGTCATTTGTCCGTGCTGCGGAGCAGGCCGTCAGCCCACTCGAATTCGACCCGGAACAGTACTCCACCAACTCGTTCGAAGTGAAAGCCAAAAGGACGCGGGCGATAGAACTCCCCGCGCCCCCTTCGTAAGCCCACTTGTGTGTTGGAAGTTTGCGGAGGGCACCACCGGAAATTATTGAACTGCGACCCGACGATCGGCTTCAGTGACCCGCTTCGGCACTGCTCTCCGTGCCACCGCCCAAGCCACTACCCGGCACATTAGCAACATCCCCAACACAAATGCATATTCCAGGGGTTTCTTCAGATCTGCTTTCACCAGCCAGATGTAATGAATCACTCCCGCGGCAGCGCTCAAATAGATCAGCCGGTGTAGCATCTGCCAGCGCTTGCCGAGCTTGCGGATCGCCCACGTCGTCGAGGTCAGCGCCAACGGAATCATCAGCGCAAACGCGGTCATCCCGGCGGTAATGAACCTGCGCTTGGCAATATCGTGCAGCATTTCGTGCACGTCGAAAAACTTGTCCAGCCAAACCCAGGTCATCAAGTGAAGAAAACCGTAGAAAAATGCAAACAAGCCGAGCATGCGCCGGAAGCTGATCAACCAGTACTGGCGCGTGAGTTTGCGCAGAGGCGTGATCAAAAGCGTGATGAGCAGGAAGACCAGCGTCCAGTCGCCGGTCGAGTGAGTGATGAACTCGATCGGATTGGCGCCGAGTCCCGAGTGAAGGCCGAGCCACACCAACCGGCCAAGTGGAATCAATCCAGCGAGGAAGACTATGGGTTTGAAGTGACGATGCATGACATGGTAGTGGTCACTGGTCAGTCCCGGATCATGAGCTACTGGTCACTGGCCACGAATCACCTTCGCTGGCTAGAAATTCTTCTTCAAGTCCATCCCGCTATACAGGCTTGCCACCTGATCGCCGTAACCGTTGAACATCAGCGTGGCCCGTTTGGAAAATTCGCCGAGACGCCGTTCCCTGGCCTGGCTCCAGCGCGGATGATCGACGTTGGGGTTCACATTGGCGAAGAAGCCGTATTCATTCGGAGCGGAGATGTTCCAGCTGTTCGACGGCTGCTTCTCGGTGAACTTGATGTGCACAATCGCTTTGGCGCTCTTGAATCCGTACTTCCACGGCAAGACGATGCGCAGCGGCGCTCCATCCTGATTGGGAAGGTCTTCGCCGTACATGCCGAAACAAAGCAGCGCCAGAGGATTCATCGCCTCGTCCATTCGCAGGCCCTCGACGTACGGCCAATCCAGAACCTGGCGCCGTTGCCCGGGCATCTGCCCCAAATCGTAGAGCGTGGTGAACTCTACGAATTTGGCCTTGCTCGTCGGATTCACGCGCTTGATCAATTCGCTCAACGAGAAGCCAATCCACGGAACTACAATGGACCATCCCTCTACGCATCGATGTCGGTAGATACGTTCCTCGGGGGAAGCCAGCTTGATGATCGCATCGACATCCAGTTCCTGCTTTTTCTCAACTTGGCCATCGATTTTGACTTTCCACGGCCGTGTGCGGAAATTCTTGGCCAGTTCAGCCGGCTCATCTTTTTCGGTCGAGAACTCATAGTAATTGTTGTAATGCGTCACGTCTTTGTAGGGGGTGACCTCCTCGGATGTGCTGAAGGAGCTTTTCTTTACACCATCAATCTTGTTACCCGCCAAAACGCTCATCGACGGCGAGATCGTCTTCTTCATTCCGATGCCAGCCGCAACGGCGGCTCCCGCCATTGCCGTCTCCGCAAGGAACTTGCGGCGATTCAGGTAGAGGCTTTTCGGAGTGACTTCTGACCAACGAATTTCTTCCGCCTTCTTTATCAGCATGAGATCCCCACACTACATACAATCCATCAACCGATGCTGGCTTGCTCTCTTAATCATATGGGACGCGAAGCCCGGGAAAAAGTTGCAATCGATTCGGCCGTCCCGCAGTGGTTGGCTAAGGACGCTACCGATAGCACGTTGAAATGCAAGACGGTTTCGGGTGCGCCATTTTTGGCTGATTTTGTCCGGAGCGGGGTCTTTGATGAGAGGTTATCCCAGAACTTCTCTCACCTTGCGTGAGAGACTCCGCAGGGTGAAAGGCTTCTGCAGGAAAGCGGTTCCCTGTTCGACGGAACCATCGTTGAGGATGGCGTCTTCGGTGTAGCCGGAAAGGTAAAGAACCTTGGTTCCGGGCCGCGATTCGGCGAGTTGTTGCACCATCGCCCGACCGCCCATGCCCGGCATGACCACGTCCGTGATTACCAGATCAATACTTCCCCGGTGACGCGCGGCGGTCGCAATACCTGCCTCGCCGTTTTCGGCTTCGAGGACCTGGTAGCCCTTGGCTGAGAGCGTATCGCGTACCAGTTGGCGAACCGATTCCTCATCTTCCACCAGCAGGATGGTCTCGGCGCCACCAACGGCTTCGGGAACCGCGACCGAGTGCTTTTCGGCCGCACCCTCCACCAAAGGCAAGTAAATGTGGAAGGTCGTTCCCTGTCCCATCTCGCTCTGCACGATGACATATCCACCACTCTGCTTCACGATTCCGTATACGGTGGAAAGGCCGAGTCCGGTTCCCTTGCCTTTTTCCTTGGTCGTGAAAAAGGGCTCGAAGATTCGCGATTGTGTTTCGCGGTCCATCCCTGTACCGGTGTCGCTGACCAGCAGCGTTACATAGTGGCCGGGCCGCACGAAGTGCTGTTCCCGCCGATGGTGCTCCTCAACCACAATATTCTCCGTCCGCAGCGTCAGCCGGCCTCCCCTCGGCATCGCGTCCTTGGCGTTGACGACGAGATTCATAATCACTTGTTCGAGTTGGCCCGCGTCTGCCCGGGTGTGAGAGGGCTGCGGAGACAGCATGGTCACGAGTTCGATATTTTCGCCAATGAGCGGGCGTAGCAGGCGCTCCATGTCCTGCACGATCGCGTTGACGTCGACCACTTTCAGTTCGAGTAACTGCTTGCGGCTGAACGCCAGTAACTGCCGCGTTAGAGTAGTGGCGCGATCGGCGGCGAGTTGGATGGCGCGTCCTTTCTCGAGCAGAGGACTCGCGGCATCGACCTGCGAAAGAATCACCTCGGCATAGCCACTGATGACCATGAGCAAATTGTTGAAATCGTGAGCCACGCCTCCCGCAAGCCGCCCGACGGCTTCCATCTTCTGAGCCTGCCGGAACTGATCTTCGAGCGCACGCCGGTCCGTTACATCCTCGGCGATCGCTTCCAGCACGTCGGCAGGCTCATCCGCGCTGCTCACTGCGCGCCCGCTGATACGCACCATGATCGCTGCGCCATCCTTCCGCTTCCATTTCACTTCGAATCCATCTAGACGGCCCGTCCGCCGGAACTCCGCGATCAGACGCGCGTGCTCCTCGGGTTGAGCGAAAACATCTTTCTCCGGATCGAGCAGCAGAACCTCCTCCGCCGAGCCATAGCCCAGCATGGTGGTCAGAGCCGGATTTACATCGAGAAATCGCCCTTCCAGGCTGGAACGGTAAATACCGTAGACCGAACTCTGCACCAGCGAGCGGTAGCGCGCTTCTGATCGCCGCAAGGCCAGTTCGTTGCGCTTGATCTCAACCGCACTTGCCACCTGGCGGGCAACGAAGGTCAGGAGTTCTTTATCCTTCTCGCCATAACGAATATTCACGGAGTAGGTCTGCACCACCAGCGCGCCAAATGTATGGTTGTTGACTTTGAGTGGCACACCCATCCAGTCCAGCGAGCGCGAGCCGTTGCGAGCAACTTCTCCTCGGTCCTCCATCGCCTCCAGGACTTCAGGGGTCGCGAGCAGTGGTTCCCCGGTCCGAATCAGGTAGTCAGTCAATCCCTTGCCCAGCTTCTTGGGAGGAGGCGCTGTATCGTGCTGGTCGACAAAATACGGAAAGGACAACACTTCGGTGGCCGCATCATAGATCGCAATATAGAAGTTCCGCGCATGCATCAACTCGTCTACGATCCCGTGCACGGCTGCAAAGAACTGCTGCAAGTCGTGCGCGCTGCTGCTCTTTTCCGCCACGCGATACAGCGCCGAACTGAGCGCCTCCACTCGCCTCCGATCTGAAATGTCGTGATAGCCGGCATAGAAACCAACCACCTTGCCATCGAGAAGAAGGGGAGCGCAGGACACGGACACATCGAGCAGGGTTCCGTCCTTTCTGTGGCGCTTCGTCTCCAGCGTAATGGCTTCGCCCTTCGCCAGGCATTCGGTCAACCATGTGGATTCCGAGAGGCGGTTGGATGGAACTACAAGATCTTCCAGGGGCTGGCCGACGACTTCGTCATCTGAATATCCGAACATCGACGCGAAGGCCTGGTTTGCCCAAAGCACTCGATGGTCGCTGTCGGCAATGCTTAGCCCGTCGGGAGAAGACCGGAACATCTGCTCAAAGATCTGCGAACGGGAATCTGCCGAGATCTGATCGTAATGAGGTTCAGATGGAGGTACTGGACTGGAGGAATGAGATCTATTCGTGGGCGGAATCGCCGAACTCACAAAGGCGGGTGGTGCCCCGCTTTCCAGAGCTTTCTTGAGTCGTTCAGCGCGAATCAAATCAGCACGGCGTGATTGGGTGACACGTTCGCCCATCCCGCGGATTCCCCCTCTGAATTCGCAGTGCATAAGCATCGTAGAACGCTGGGTACCCCCCAAAAAGTTACGTGGGTAATCCTGAAATGAGAGGTCCCGCTCTGGGCGGATGTTCGTTACCTTGGTGCGTTGCCGGGCGCCTTAGCCGTGACACAATGAGCGAACCGATCTCCCGCAGGCAACAAGTTGGAACCAGCCAGCGAGTGCGGCCCAGTGCGGGGAGAACTATTTTGGCGCGAGGAGTAAGCATGAACCGGCTTCGGACGGGAGCGGTTGGCACCCATTTGCGCGTCGTGGTGTTCACGCTTCTTGCATCAGGATTTGCAACTTCCTCCGCATTGGCAGAGGCTCCCGGAGTCACCGACACCAGCATCCTGATCGGATCATGCTCTGCACTGGATGGTCCGGCCCATTTTCTCGGAAGGCAGACCGTGCTCGGCGCCTCTGCTTACCTCCACATGATCAACGACGAGGGCGGAGTGTACGGCCGCAAGATTCAACTGCAGGCTTTCGATGACAGCTACGATCCCGACCGCGCTCCCGCCTGTTTTAAGCGCATGACGAAAGAGGGAGTATTCGCTCTGGGATTTTTCGTCGGTACGCCCACAGCCAAGGTCTACGTGCCCTTGGCACAGGAAGACAAGATCCCCGTTGTCGGCCTGTTCACGGGCGCGCAGCTGCTCTACGAACCACTGAAGCACGAAATCATCAACGTTCGCGCCTCGTACTACGATGAGACCCGCGAGCAGGTCGACAAACTCTGGCAGGCCAACATTCACAAGATCGGCGTGATCTACCAGGACGATCCTTTCGGCAAGGCGGTGCTCGACGGAGTGAAACTGGCGCTGCAAAAGCACAACGCTACGCCCGCCGTGCTGGGCACATTCATGCGAAACAGCACTGATATCAGCGCCGGCCTGAAGGACGTGATGGCTGCGCACCCGCAGGCAGTTGTTATCGCCGGACCCTATGCGCCGGCAGCGACCATCGTCAAGCAGGCGCACGCCGAAGGCTGGATGCCGCAATTCCTGACGGTATCATTCGTGGGCACTGAAGAATTCATCAAAGAGGCCGGACAAGACGCCGAGGGCACGATTATCACTCAGGTGATGCCCCCCTATGACCGCCTCGAATATCCAACGGTCGCGCTCTACCGGCAGTGTCTGACGAAGTATTCGCCGGGCGAGGCTCCCACTTTCGTAAGTCTCGAAGGTTTCGTCGATGCCATGGTTCTGGTGGAAGGCCTGAAGCACGCCGGAAAAGACCTGACGCGTGAAAAGTTCATCTCGGCGCTCGAATCCATTCACGAGATGAATGCCGGGCTAGGCCCGAAACTGATTCTGAACTACAGTCCTTCGGACCACAAGGGGTTTGACAGCGTGTATCCCACCGTCGTCAAGAACGGGCAGGCTCTGTTGCTGACCGACTGGACGAGCGTCGGAAAATAACTACGACTCAATTTTCCGGATGGGCGAGAGACAGTCTCCTGTTTTCTAGTAACCCCTATTCCAGAAAAAGTTTCCCTTCATTCCAAAAAACTTCATCGGCTAACAGTCTCCATTCGCCGCGTCAGGAATGCATCTTCGGGTAGTCGCTCCGCATCGAATGAATTAACCGGATAGTTAATTAGTAAAGATTTGTCAAACGGGTCTGGAGGTGACCTTTATGACTGGAAAGCAAAGCTTCAGAAGATTAACGGGTTCGCTGCTGGCGATCGGACTGCTGGGCGCAACGCTCATGGCGGAAACCGGGGCTGCATCCCGCTACGACACGCAACTTCAGAGCGCGGTGACGCAGAGACTCGCGTCGAAAAGCCAGTACAAAGATGTAAAAGTTTCGGTCGAGGACGGTATCGTCACCCTGACTGGAACAGTGGATCTCTATCAACGCAAGCTCGATGCTGCGAAGCTGGCGCGCAAGACGCAGAACGCGCAGGGCGTGAGAAACCTGATCAAGGTTGCCGGTCCGAACATAGCCGATACGCAACTGGAAGACAAGCTGGCGAAGAAGCTGACGTATGTCCGTTCGGGCTTTGACAGCACGTTCGATTACTTCGCCATCGGCGTGAAGGACGGCGTCGTCACGATCGAGGGTCAGGATCGCACCGGCGTGGGCCGCAGCGAAGCCTTTGCTGATATTGCGAACATGCCTGGCGTGAAGGACGTGATTGACAACGTCTCGATTGCTCCGGTTTCGCCCTTCGATGATGGCATCCGCTTGCGCGCGCTGCGTGCTGTCTACGGCGATCCCGTGCTGAGCAAGTACGCCATCGATCCCGCGCGTCCGATCCGCATCATCGTCGCGAATGGGCACGTGACTCTGTATGGCGAGGTCGACAGCGTGATGGACAAGAACGTCGCGGGAATTCGCGCCGGAGGAGTATTCGGTGCCTTCAGTGTCGAGAACAAACTGCAAGTCACCAAGAGCTGACCGCCGTCTGCTGTGCGAGAGGGGACAGCGGTGAAAAGGGCGCGGC
>Ga0335085_10000667_pt1 | contig 90272 bp, 88 predicted proteins | sample Lox_Sample_45_FD_206712 | JGI IMG/M metagenome (GOLD analysis project Ga0335085, IMG submission 206712) | Soil microbial communities from Loxahatchee National Wildlife Refuge, Florida, United States - Lox_Sample_4.5 | ecosystem: Environmental > Terrestrial > Soil > Wetlands | place: USA... | reverse complement strand
ACCAGTCGACGAAGGTCTTCATCTCGCCGAAATACGTTCCGGGGGAGAGGCCAAGCAGCTCCACGCCCACCAAGTAGCCGCCGAAGATGCCGACCACGTCGAAGATCGACACCATGAGCGGGAAGGTAATGAGGCCCGCGACGAGCGCCGGCACCACCAGATAGCGCGTCGGGCTCAGCGCCATGACGTGAAGCGCGTCGATCTGCTCGGTGATCTTCATGATGCCGATCTCGGCGGTGAGGGCGGAGCCGGCCAGCCCGGTCACGAAGACCGCGCAGAGCACCGGGCCCAGCTCGCGGATCAGCGACAGGGCCACCGCGGGGCCCAGATAGGCCTCCGAGCCGAAGCGCGACAGGGTCAGGAAAACCTGCAGGCCGAGCACCATGCCGGTGAAGGCCCCCGTCAGGACCACGATGGTCAGGGACCGGAAGCCGATGAAGTGGATCCGGTCGAGAAGCCGCCCGAGCTTGAAAGGAGGCGTGACCGCGCTGCCGATGGCCTGCGCCAGGAAGAGGCCGAAGCGCCCCAGGGCCTCGACGACCTCCAGGCTCAGGCGCCCCAGCGCGGCGACTGGGCGGAGCGCCACCGGCCACAAGTCGGGCGTAGACGACGAAAACATCGCTAGATACTAGCATATGGGTCGAGCAATCCCGGCGCCGTTCTTGAAAAAAAACCACGATTTCCGTAAGGTGAATGAGTGACGACGCTCGAGCTGATCGCGACGCAGTTCGTCGGCACCTTGACGCTCCGCCCCTACGTGTTCGGCTTCCTCGCGGTCTTCCTCCTGGCGGCCAGCCGAGATCTCGGGTGGGCCCGGGCGGTGCGGTTCCTGTTCTGGGGCGGGGGGGTGGCGCTGGCGGCCGAGCTGGCCTCGACGCGAGTGGGCGTCCCTTTCGGCCTCTACCACTACACCGGGGAAACCCGGGGCGCCGAGCTCTTCCTCTCCAATGTTCCGTTCTTCTCCCCGCTGTCGTTTCCGTTCCTGGCCTACGCCGGCTTTTGCCTGGCCCGGGTGACGTTTGGCCCGACGTGGGCCGCCAGCCGCGGGGGACGGGTGCGCACGGTGTTGGCGTCGGGCGTGCTCATGATGCTCCTCGACGTGGTCATCGACCCGCTGGCGGTCTACGGCGATCGCTGGTTCCTCGGACACATCTTCGACTACCCGGACGGCGGGCTCTACTTCGGGGTGCCGCTGTCGAACTTCCTCGGATGGCTATTGGTGGGCTGGGCCACGGTGGGCGGGTTCGTCTGGGCGGGCGAGTCGGCGTCGGGCTCACCCGCGCTCGGAGTCTCGCTCTACTACGTGGTCCTCCTGGTGAACCTCAGCATCACGCTGTGGATCGGCGAATGGTTCATCGGCGGGGTGGGAATAGTGGTTCATCTCACCGTCTTTCTGGTACTGTATGCCGTCAGTCGGGTCACGGTCGGCCGCTGGTCGGCCCAGCCTCTATCGGTCCCCGTGACTTCCAGCGGGGGACCAACGTCCTAACGGGCGAAAGGGCCGTCGAGCATGAGCGTTCCGCTGTCTCAGATGTGGACGGTCGCGACGTATGTTCTGCGCCAGAAGCTCGCGCGGCGCAAGCGCTATCCGTTCGTTCTGATGCTGGAGCCGCTCTTCCGCTGCAACCTGGCGTGCGCCGGCTGCGGCAAGATCCAGTATCCCGCCCAGATCCTGCGCAAGAACCTGAGCGTCGAGAAGTGCCTCGCCGCGGTGGAGGAGTGCGGGGCGCCCATCGTCAGCATCCCGGGCGGCGAGCCGCTGATGTACCCCGACATCGATCGCCTGGTGGCTGAGCTGGTTAAGCGGAAGAAGTACGTGTATCTCTGCACGAACGCCATCCTGCTCAAGGGGAAGCTCGATCTCTTCGAGCCGTCCAAGTACCTGTCGTTCAGCGTGCACATGGACGGGCCCCGGGAGGAGCATGACGAGGCGGTATGCCGCGACGGAGTGTACGATCAGGCGGTCCCCGCGATCCGGGAGGCGGTCGCGCGCGGCTTCCGCGTGACCACCAACAGCACCCTCTTCGACGGCGCGTCGCCGCTGCGGATGCGCGAGTTCTTCGACGAGATGATGAGCCTCGGGGTCGAGGGGATGATGATCTCCCCGGGCTACAGCTACTCGAAGGCGCCCGACCAGGAGCACTTCCTGCTGCAGTCGCGGACCCACGAGCTGTTCTCCCGCATGCTCTCGAACCCGAAGAAGCGCTGGCGCTTCAACCAGTCGCCGCTGTTCCTGCGCTTCCTCATGGGCAAGCAGGACTTCGAATGCACGCCGTGGGGCAACCCGACCTACAACATGTTCGGGTGGCAGCGCCCCTGCTATCTCCTGCAGGAGGGCTACGCCCGCACGTTCCAGGAGCTCATGGACACCACGCCCTGGGAGAACTACGGCAAGAAGAGCGGCAACGAGAAGTGTCGCGATTGCATGGTGCACTGCGGCTACGAGGCCACCGCGGTCGACTACACGTTCAGCTCGGTGAAGGGCTTCGTCGAGACGGTCGGGGTCACGCTGACCGGGAAGCTGTAGGCCGCCTGATGAGCCTCGAAGGCTGGGTCCCCGAGATCGGCCAGTACCTCACGCTCGAGGAGGTCGTCGAGTTCGCGTTCGACTATCGGGGCAACACCACGATCGTCAAGCGGGATGGCAGCGAGATCGTCGGCTACATCTTCAACCGCAACACCTACGCGAAGGAGCCCTTCCTCGAGTACTTCGACGAGGGCGGCGAGGGCCCCTTCACCCTCCGGTACTGCGACCTCGCCAACGTCAAGTTCACCGGCAAGGACACGGCGGCCGGGAACAGCTGGAAAGCCTGGCTCGAGCGCAAGGAGCGGGAGAAGGCCGAGCGGGCCGCGGCGCGGGGTGTCCCGGATCCTGATCCTCACCGCGGTTGAGTTCGAGGCGCGGGCTCTGGCCCGCCACCTCGAGCTGCCCGCGGTTCCGTCCTTCCCGTTCCCGGTCTTCGGCCGCGGCACCGTCCGGCTCGCCCCCATCGGCCTGCGGGCCGCCCAACTCTCCACGCGCTGGCCGTCTCTCCGCGTCGGCCTGGAGCAGCCGCTGGTGATCTCGGCCGGCGTGTGCGGGGCCCTGTCTCCGGAGCTGCGTGCGGGCGATCTCGTCCTGCCCGAGAGCGTGATCGGACCCGCGGCGGAGCGGCTCAACGTGACTCCCACGCCGTACACGCGGGCCACCGGCCTGGCCGTGACGGCCCGCCACGGCACGCTCGCGACCTCGCGCGAGGTGGTCGCGACCGCCGAGGCCAAGGCGGCCCTGTTCGCGCAGACCGGCGCGGTCGCCGTGGACATGGAGTCCTCGCTGATCCTCGCTCATGCGGCGGGCGCCGGCTGCCCCACTCTCGTCGTGCGCGCGGTCTCGGACACCGCGAGCGAGAGCTTGCCGCCGGAGCTGATCGGCCTGGTGAGCGAGGACGGCAAGCTTCGGACGGTGCGCGCGCTCGCGCTCACCGTGACGAGGCCGCGCGTGCTCCCGCGGGCGCTGGCCCTGCGCCGGGCCACCCACCGGGGTCTCTCCGTGGTCGCGCGCCTGCTGGCCGCGTTCGCGGCCTAGCCGCCCCTCATGGACGTCCTCGTGACCGGCGGGACCGGCTTCGTGGGGGCCAACCTCGTGCGCGAGCTGCTCGCGGACGGGCACACCGTGCGTGTGCTCGCGCGCCCGGGGGGGAACCGACGCGCCCTCGACGGCTGCCGGATCGAGATCGCCGAGGGTGACCTGCTCGATGTCGCCTCGTTGAGGCGCGCGGTGGCCGGGGCACGGCACGTCTATCACACCGCCGCGGACTACCGGCTCTGGGCGCCGGACGTGCGCGTGCTCTATCGCGCCAACGTGGACGGCACGCGGCACCTGCTGCAGGCCGCGGCCGAGGCGGGGGCGGAGCGGATCGTGTACACCTCCACGGTGGGCGCGGTCGGTATCCCGAAGGACGGCACGCCCGGCGACGAGGCCACGCCGGTGTCGCTCGGCGACATGGTCGGCGCCTACAAGGCGTCCAAGTTCCTCGCCGAGCGGGTGGCCGACGAGTGGGCGGCCCGCGGGGCGCCCGTCGTCATCGTCAACCCGTCGGCTCCCGTCGGACGCTGGGACGTGAGGCCGACGCCGACCGGGCAGATGATCGTGGACTTCCTGAACGGCAAGATGATCGGCACGGTCGACACCGGGCTCAACGTCGTCCACGTGCGGGACGTGGCGCGCGGCCACATCCTGGCCGCCCAGAAGGGCCGCGTGGGCGAGCGCTACATCCTGGGCCAGCGTAACCTCTCGCTGCTCGAGATCTTCCGTATGCTCTCCACGATGACGGGGGTGCCGGCCCCGCGCTTCCGGGTGCCCTACGCGGTGGCCTGGATGGCCGCGGCCGCGATGGAGGGCGCCGCGCTCGTGACGCGTCGGCCCCCACCGGTCCCGCTCACCGCCGTCCGCATGGCCCGCAAGCGGATGTTCTTCAGCGCCGACAAGGCCATCCGCGAGCTCGGCCTGCCCCAGACCCCGGCCGAGACCGCCCTCGCCGACGCCGTCTCCTGGTTCACCGACCACGGCTACGTCAAGGCCAAACCGTGAACGCCGGGCAGTTCGTCTCTCGACTCACGCGCAAGAGCCGCTCGAACTTCTTCTACGCGTTCCTCTGCCTGCCTCGCGCCCAGCGCGAGGCCATCTACGCCTGCTACGCATTCTGCCGCATCGTCGACGACGCGGTGGACCTGGGACAGGACCGCGCCGCTCAGCGCGCCGAGCTGCGGCGCTGGCGCGACGAGATCGCCCGCGTCTACGAGGGGCAGCCCGAGCACCCGGCGGGTCAGCGGCTGCAGGTGGCGATCCGACGGTTCCCGATCCCGCGGGTCGCGCTCGAGGAGATCATCGCGGGTGTCGAGATGGACATGGACCACCCGACGTACGAGACGTTCGAGACGCTCTATCCCTACTGCTACCGGGTGGCCTCGGCGGTCGGCCTCTGCTGCATCGAGATCTTCGGCTACACCGATCCCCGCGCGCGCGAGTACGCGGTCAACCTGGGCATCGCGCTGCAGCTCACCAATATCCTTCGCGACGTGCACGCCGACGCCCGCGTGGGCCGCGTCTATCTGCCGCAGGCGGACCTACGCCGCTTCGGGGTCACCGCGGAGGACCTGGCACAGGGCCGCTACACGCCGCAGTTCGTGCAGCTCATGACGTTCCAGGCCGGTCGCGCCCGCGACTACTATCAGCGCGCGTGGGCCGCGCTGCCTCATGCCGACGCGCGGCGCCTCTTCGCGGCCGAGATCATGGGCCGGACCTACTTCGCCCTCCTGCGTGCCATCGAGAGCCGGAGCTTCGACGTCTTCCACGGGCGCGTGACCCTGCCGACCCACCGCCGCGTCGCCATCGCGCTGCGCTGCTGGCTGGGCGCCCGCTGGCGGCGGGCCGATCGCGTGTCCGCGGTGGGTCGGAGCTAGTGTCCGCCGAACCCGGAACCCGGCCGGCGCAGTCCAAGCGCCGGCACGAGAGTCCGCAGCGGGCGGAGTGCGGGGGCCAAGACGGAAGTCCGCGATGGGGGGAGTGCGGGGGCCATTTCTGGGCCCCCGCATCTAAATGAAAGCCGCAGTCTGCGCCGGCGGCGTCATCGAGCTGCGTGACTGGCCCGAGCCCGCCCCGGGACCCGGGGAGCTGCTGCTCCGCGTGCAGGGCTGCGGGCTCTGCGGCTCCGACATCCTGAAGGTCAGCCCCGCCATCGCGGCGCCCGTCGTCCTCGGCCACGAGGTGGTCGGGCAGGTGGCGGCGGTCGGGGCGGGCGTCGCCCGCTTTGCGGCGGGCGACCGCCTCGTGGTCGCCCACCATGTGCCGTGCTTCGCCTGCCACTACTGCCGGCGCGGGAGCCCGTCGATGTGCCGACACTTCAAGCGGATCAACCTGGACCCGGGTGGCTTCGCGGAGCTCGTGCGAGTGCCGGCGCCCAATGTCGAGCACGCGGCCTTCCGCCTGCCCGCCGCCATGGCCGACGAGACCGCGTCGTTCACGGAGCCGCTCGCCTGCTGCCTGCGCGCGGTCCATCGCAGCCGGCTGGCGGCCGGCGACGTGGCGCTGGTGATCGGGCTCGGCTCCATCGGCTGCCTGATGGCGCAGCTCCTGGCCCTCGATGGCGCGCGCGTCTTCGCCTCGGACGTGCTCGCCTCCCGCCGCACCCTCGGGCGCTCGCTCGGGGCCCAGGTGCCGGAGGACGACGCCGCGCTCGACCAAGCCCTCCGCGAGGCCACCGACGAGCGCGGAGCGGACTGCGTGATCATCACCGCGGGCGGCGCGGGTGTCCTGCCTCTTGCCGCCGCGCGCGTGCGCGATGGCGGTACGCTCCACTACTTCGCGGGTGGCGGAGGCGACAGCCTGCCCCTGTCGCTGGCCACCCTGTATCACCGCGAGCTCACGGTCACCTCGACGTACTCCTCGTCGCCGGCCGAGCTGGCGGAGGCCTTCGACCTGCTGGCGCGCGGCCGCGTCTCGGTGTCCGGCCTCATCAGTCACCGGCTGCCGCTCGGCCGACTCGGAGAAGGCGTGGAGCTCATGCGCCGGCACGAGGCGGTGAAGGTCTACGTGACCCCGTAGCCATGCGGGCCCAGGTCTTTCACGGTCCCGGAGATTTGCGCTTCGAGGAGATCCCGGTCCCCGAGCCCGAGCCAGGCGGCCTCGTGGCGCGAGTCGACGCAGCGCTCACCTGCGGCACCGACGTCAAGACACTGCGTCGCGGCCACCCCGTGATGATCCCCCACGTGCCCACCGTCTTCGGCCACGAGCTGGCCGGGGTGGTCACCGCGGTGGGGCGCGGAGTCGCCAACGTGAAAGAAGGAGACCGCATCGTCTCGGCCAATTCGGCTCCGTGCGGCGCGTGTCGGTTCTGCGTGGGTGGCCGGGCGAATCTCTGCGAGGACCTGCTGTTCGTCAATGGGGCGTACGGCGAGCACATCGCGCTACCGCCGCGACTCGTGCAGCGCAACGTGGTGCCGATCGGCCCCCGGCTCGAGGCCTCGATCGCGGCCTTCGCCGAGCCGCTCGCTTGCGCCCTGCTGGGGGTGGAGCGAGGGGGCGTGGAGCCCGGCATGACCGTGGTCATCTTTGGCCACGGGCCCCTGGGCTGCCTCCTGGCCATGGCCGCCCGGCAGCGGGGCGCCCGGGTGATCATCGTCGGCAAGCCGGGCTGGCGCCTCGAGCAGGTACGGGGCATGGGGCTCGGCGAATGCGTGGACGGGCGGGCCGTGCCCGACATGGCCTCCCACCTGCGTGGGCTGACCGGAGGGCGCGGGGCGGAGGTCACGGTGGACGCCACCGGCCGCCCGGAGGTGTGGGAGCAGGCCATAGATGGCGTGGGCCGGGGAGGCACCGTGGTATTGTTTGGAGGTTGTGCCCCGGGCACCTCGGTACAGGTGGATACGCGTAGAGCGCACTACGAAGAGCTCACGCTGGTGGGCGCGTTCCACCACACCCCGGCCATGATTCGCCGCGCGGTTGAACTGCTCGACTCGAAAGCAATCGAGCCCGGGGGGCTCCTGAGTCGCCGCATGGGGCTGGGCCAGGTAAAAGAAGCGCTGGCCTTGATGGAGGGCGGTGAGACCATGAAGGTGCTGGTGGACCCACAGCGATGAGCGCGACCGTGAAGCCGAGATGGTGGGGTATGGTCGTCCTGACGATGCTGGCGCTGGTGCGGCCGGCCACCGCCTTCGACCCGGAGGCGACCTTCGCCAAGGGCACGACGATCTTCGGCGTGCAGGTCGGCGGAGGCGCGGCGAACAACGTCGAGAACCAGCGCACGGTCAGCGACATCTCGTTCGTCAACCTGACCCCGCGGGTCTCCCACCTGTTCTTCGCGCCGTTCGGCTCCGGGCTGCTCCGGAGCGCGGTCGAGCCCGGCCTCGAGGGGTGGTTCCAGTACTACCTGTCGCCGGAGTCGTCGACCGCCCAGGGCCTGAAGCTGGCGCTGCGCTATCATTTCATCGGCCTCGGCCCGGTCGTGCCGTACATCGAAGCCACCGCCGGCGCGGGCGGGACCAGCCTCAAGGTGCCGGAGATCAACTCGACATTCACGTTCGTGCTCGAGGGCGGGGCGGGGGTTTCGTACTTCGTCGCCGACGCGGTCGCGGTCAACGCGGGGTATCGCTTCCAGCACATCTCGAACGGGCACACGTCGAACCCGAACCGGGGCTTCAACTCCGACTCCGGGGTCGTCGGCGTCTCGTTCTATTTCAAGTGAGGGCATCATGACCACGCAGCCGCTGCAGCAGATCGTGTTGGCCGGACCCCGGGGCTTCTGCGCGGGGGTGGACCGCGCCATTGACATCGTGGAACTGGCCCTGCAGGTCTGCCCGCCGCCGGTCTACGTGCGCAAGGAGATCGTGCACAACCGTCACGTGGTCGAGGCCCTGCGAGCCAAGGGGGCCCACTTCGTTGACGAATTGGACGAGGTTCCCGACGATGCCACCGTCATCTTCAGCGCCCACGGCATCTCGCCGGCGGTGCGCACGGAGGCGCACCGGCGTGGGCTGCGGGTGATCGACGCGACATGTCCACTCGTCACCAAGGTGCACCTCGAAGCGGTGCGCTACGCCCGCGAGGGGTACTCGATAATCCTGGTCGGCCACGCCGACCATGACGAGGTGGTGGGAACCATGGGCGAGGCCCCCGACCGCATGTTCCTCATCGCGCACCCCGAGGACGTCGACAAGCTCGCCGTCCCCGATCCCGAGAAGGTCGCGTACCTGACCCAGACCACGCTCTCGGTGGACGATACCCGGGACTGCATCGAGGCGCTGCGGCGCCGCTTCCCCAAGATCGTGGGGCCGGCCAAGGACGACATCTGCTACGCGACCCAGAACCGCCAGGCCGCGGTGAAGACGGTGGCGGGCGCGGTGGACGTGCTCCTGGTCATCGGCGCCGCGAACAGCTCGAACGCGAACCGGCTGGTCGAGGTCTCCACCGTGATGGGCACGCCGTCCTACCTGATCAACGACAAGAACGACATCCGGCCCGAGTGGCTGGACGGCGCCGGACGCGTCGGGGTCACCGCAGGGGCGTCCACTCCCGAGTTCCTGGTGACCGAGGTGGTCGAGGAGCTGCGACACAAGCACGGCTCGAACGTCCAGGAGGTCCACGTCGTCGAGGAGGACGTGCGCTTTGGCCTGCCCCGCGAGCTCGAGGACATCGCCCGGGCCGCGGGCAAGACGCTTCCCCCGCGCAGCGGCGCGGTGGCGGTGGGCTAGGCCGTGCGGCTCGTCACCTTCCGTCGCGGGCGCGGGGAGCCCAAGCCGGGCGCGCTGTGGCAGGAGCACGTGCTCGACCTGACCGGGCTCGCCAAGGATCTGGCCACGCAGCGCGGGACGGCGCGCCGCGGGCGCGGCGGCTTTCCGCGCACGGTGCTCGAAATCGTCCAGGGTGGGGAGGCCACGATGGCGCTCACCCGCGAGGCGTGGGAGCACGGCCAGCGGCTCGTGGGCCAGACCGCGGCCGAGGAGCTGGCCCAGCGGCGGCTGGCCTATCCGCAAAAGCGGGTGCGGCTGCTCGCCCCGATCCCGTCGCCGGCGCGGAACATCTTCTGTCTCGGCCGCAACTACGCCGATCACGCGGCCGAGCGCGGCGCGGCGGCCCCGGAGCACCCGGTCTACTTCACCAAGCCCGCCACCTCGGTGGTGGGTACGGGTGACGACGTGGTGCACCACGCCGTCACCAAGGAGCTCGACTACGAGGTCGAGCTGGCGGTGGTGATCGGGGTCGGCGGGCGAGACATCCCCCGCGCCGAGGCCCTCAAGCACGTCTTCGGTTACACCATCATCAACGACCTCACCGCGCGGGACCTGCAGAAGCGCCACCAGCAGTGGTTCAAGGGCAAGTCGCTCGACACCTTTTGCCCGATGGGGCCCGTGCTGGTCACCGCCGACGAGCTGCCCGACCCGCAGGCCCTCGCGATATCCTTGAGGGTCAACGGACAGCTGCGCCAGTCGAGCCACACGTCGAAGATGATCTTCCCGGTGGCCCAGTGCATCGAGGTGCTCTCCCAGGGCATGACGCTGCTGCCCGGCGACGTGATCGCCACCGGGACGCCCGAGGGCGTGGGCGCGGCCACCGGGAACTTCCTCAAGGCGGGCGACCGCATCGAGGCCGAGGTCGAGCAGATCGGCGTGCTGGCGAGCAAGGTCGTCCGGCCGTAGCCGCTCGCCTCCGTCCCCTCAGCCGCTCCCCGTTCCGCTGACCCGCCACGCCCGTCGCACCGGAGGCATCTGCGGTGTCGACGGATTCTCCCACCGCATGTGCATCACGCGCTCGAGCAGCAGCCCGACCCCGAACTGATTCAGCAGCGAGGCGCCGACGGCGGCCAGCTCGGGCTCGGCGACCGCGAATTCCACACAGCCAGAGCGTACCCGATTGCGGGTCGCCCGGCCCCGGGCTAGCATGCGGCCGGTGGACGTGGCGACCGGCGCGAAGCGGGTCGCGGAAAGGTCGAAGGTATGCGCACGGTGATCGAAGGCGGCTGGGTAGTGGCGTGGAACGGCCGGAGTCACGAGGTGCACGAGCAGGGCAGTCTCGTGTTCGAGGGCGATCGCATCGTGCACGCGGGTGCTCCCTACGCTGGTCCGGCGGACGCGCGCATCTCGGCGCGGGGCAAGCTGGTCTCGCCCGGCTTCATCAACACCCACGTCCACACCGCGGGCAACGGGGGCGACTACCTGCTCCTCGACATGGCCAGGAACGACTACCGCACGTCGAACTACATGGCCTTCGCGGCGCCACTCAAGGGCAAGATGACACCGCCGTCCGCGGAAGCCACCGCGGCGATCCGCGCCTTCGTGCTCCTCCACGCGCTCAAGAACGGCACCACCACCGTGATCGACGTGGGCGGGCTGCGTGGGGACTGGGAGGGCTACGCACGCCTGGTCGACGAGCTGGGCGTGCGCGTGTACGGCGGGCCGCCGTTCCGTGACCGCGACACCTACATGGACGCGCGGGGCCGGCTCACCTACGAGGAGGACGCCGCGGTGGGCCGCGAGCGCCTGAAGGAGGCGGTCGACTTCGGGCGCAAGTTCGACGGGGCGGCGGGCGGGCGGCTGCGCGCCCTGTTCAACGCGGCCCAGGTCGAGACCTGCAGCGAGCCGCTGCTGCGGGCGGGGAAGGACGCGGCGGAGGGGATGGGCGCGCCCATCCACACCCACGCGGGCGGCAACCTCATCGAGTTCCAGCGGATCATGGACGAGTACCGGAAGACGCCGGTCCGCTTCCTCGCCGACATCGGGTTCCTCGACGAGCGCACGCTCCTGGGCCACGTGGTGTTCACCACGTCGCACGAGTGGACGCGGTATCCATTCGGCGACGATCTGCGCGTGCTCGCCGAGCGCGGCGTCACGGTGGGCCACTGCCCGTACAAGTACGCCAAGATGGCGATGACCCTGCGCTCCTTCCAGCGCTACCTGGAGTCCGGGGTGACGCTCGCCCTCGGCACCGACACCTTCCCGCTCGACATCGTCTCCGAGCTCCGCTGGGCCTCCATCCTGGCCAAGGTCACCGATGCCAACTACCAGGCCGGGCTCGCCCGCGACGTGTTCAACGCGGCCACCGTCGGCGGCTGCCGCTTCCTCGCCCGTGAGGACCTCGGCCGCCTGGCTGCCGGGGCCAAGGCCGACGTCCTGCTGATCAACCTCGACCACGTGGGAGGGCCGGTCTACGCCGACCCGATCAAGGCGCTGGTCGACTCGGCCTCCGGGCGCGACGTCGACACCGTCATCGTGGACGGCCAGGTGCTGGTGCAGGGCGGCCGGGCCGCCCGGGTCGACGAGGACGCGGTCTACGCGAAGGCCCGCGCGGCGACCGAGCACTACTGGAGCCGGGTGCCGTCCTGGCGCTGGGACGGCGCCGGGGTCGACCAGATCATCCCGCCCGCGTTCCCGATCCATCGGGCCGCCCGCTCGTGAGCCGGCTCGCCGCCCCCGTTCTGGTGCTCTTCGCGCTCGCTTCCCTCGCGGTACGCCCCGGGGCGGTCGCGGCGGCTCCCTACGAGGAGCTGAGGCTCCGCGCGCGATGACGACCCCGAGCGAGCTGATGACGAAGCGGCAGCGGGTGATGGCGGCGCTCGGGGGACACGCGGTCGACCGCGTCCCCCTCGCGTTCTGGCTGCACAACTTCGCAACCGAGAACTCGGCCAAGGGCCTGGCCGACGAGACGCTCCGGCTCGCGCGGGCCTTCGACTGGGATTTCCTCAAGCCGCAATCGCGCGCGCAGTGCTTCGCGGAGACGTGGGGGCTGACCTACGCTCCCTCGGGCGAGAAGGCGAAGCCCTACACGGTCACCCACGCACCGGTGGCCGTCGCCGACGACCTCGCGCGGCTGCCCGCGGCCGACCCGCGCGCGGGCGCGCTCGGCGAGCAACTCGAGGCGCTCCGGCTCATCCGCGCCGCGGTCGGTCCCGGCGTGCCGATCATCTGGACGGTGTTCGCGCCGCCCATGATCCTGCCCATGCTGGCCCGGGGCGGTCGCGACCAGGCACTGGCCTTCCTCCGCGAGGCCCCGCGCGAGACCGCCCGCGCCTTCGACGCGATGGCCGAGACGCTCGGCGAGTACGCGCGGCTCTGTGTAGAGGCGGGGGCCGACGGCCTCTTCTACGCCACCAATGTGGCCACGCGGGCGCTCATGAGCGCGGAGGAGTGCCGGCGCTGGCAGCGACCGTGGGACCTGCGCATCCTCAAGGCGGTCGAGAGCGCGCCGTTCAACCTGCTCCACGTGTGCGGGACCGGCATCCACCTGGAGGAGTTCGCCGACTATCCGGTCACCGCGCTGAGCTTCGCCACCGTCCCCGGGAATCCCAGCCTCGCCGCCGCGCACGCCCGGACCGGCCGCGCGGTGGTGGGCGGGCTCCCGGCCAAGCCGGAGATCGCCGGGCTCACCGAGGCCGTGCTCGTCGCGCGCGTGGCCGCGGCCACCCGCGAGATGAGCGGCCGCCATCTCCTGCTCGGGCCCGACTGCTCGATCAATCCGGATACCCCGGAGCGGTTGCTGCACGCGGTCGGCGCGGCGGTCCGGGGCGGCGCGTCCTAGGGGGCTGGAAGGCCCGGTAGCGCTGTGGTAGCATCCCCGCCACACCATCTCCTTCGCAGGAGGCGGGCATGGCTCCAGACATCGGCAAGATTCGCAACGTTGCGTTCGTCGGCCATGGCGGGGTAGGGAAGACCTCCCTGGTCGAATCCATTCTGTTCGGCTGCGGGGCCACCACCCGCCTCGGCCGAGTCGACGACGGGACCACCACGACCGACTTCGATCCCGACGAGATCAAGCGCAAGATCTCGCTGAACACCGCGGTGGCCTTCTGCGACCACAAGGGCCACCGGCTGAACCTGATCGACACGCCCGGGTACGGCGACTTCGTCGCGGACGCCCGCGCGGGCCTGCGGGTGGCCGGCGCCGCGGTAGTGGTTGTCGACGCGGTGGCCGGCGTTCAGGTGCAGACCGAGAAGGTCTGGAAGTTCGCCAACGAGTACAACCTGCCGCGCGCGATCGTGGTCAACCGGCTTGACCGCGAGCGCGCGGATTTCTTCCGAACGCTCGAATCGCTGCAGAAGCGGCTCAAGGGCCGGCTGGTCCCGCTGCAGCTGCCGATCGGCACCGAGGGCGCCTTCAGCGGCGTGGTCGACCTGATCGCGATGCGGGCTCTCGTCTGGGCCGACGGCAAGATGAAGGACGCCGACATCCCCGCCGATCTGGCGGACAGCGCCAAGGAATACCGAGAGAAGCTGGCCGAGGCCGCCGCCGAGACCGACGACGAGCTGCTCGGCAAGTACCTCGAGGAGGGCTCGATCGGCGAGGCCGAGATGCTGGAGGCGCTCCGCCGGGCCATCACCTCGGGCGGCGTCGTGCCGGTGCTCTGCGCGTCGGCCACCCGCGGCATCGGGGTCGCGCCGCTGCTCGACCTGATCGCGAAGGAGTTCCCGTCACCGATCGATCAGGGCCCGGTCGAGGGCACCGACCCCCGCTCCAAGGCGACGGTCCAGCGAGCGCCCGACCCCAAGGCGCCGCTCTGCGCGCTGGTCTTCAAGACCATCTCCGACCCGCACGTGGGCAAGCTGTCGGTCTTCCGAGTCTACTCGGGCACGCTGCGCTCCGACAGCCAGATCTACAACGCCAGCCGCGACAGTCGCGAGCGCATCGGCCACCTCGGCTGGCTCTTCGGCAAGACCCAGAAGCCGGTGGAGGCCCTCGGGCCCGGCGAGATCGGGGTGGTGGCCAAGCTCAAGGACACGCTCACCGGCGACACGCTGTGCGACGAGGGGAGCCCGGTCGGACTGCCCGGCATCGCGTTCCCGGAACCGGCCATCTCGTTCGCGATCCAGCCGAAGACGCGCGGGGACGAGGACAAGATCTCGACTGCGCTGCACCGGATGGCGGAGGAGGATCCGACGCTACACCATCACTACGATCCCGAGACCAAGCAGCTGCTCGTCTCGGGCATGGGCCAGCTCCACGTGGAGGTGGTGGTGGAGCGCATGAAGCGCAAGTACAACGTCGACGTCTCGCTGCTGCCGCCGCGCATCCCCTACAAGGAGACGGTGAAGGGGCGGGCCGAGGTGCAGGGCAAGTACAAGAAGCAGACCGGTGGGCGCGGGCAGTACGGCGATACCTGGCTGCGCATCGAGCCTCTGACCCGCGGCGGCGGCTTCGAGTTCGTGGACGACATCTTCGGGGGCGCCATCCCCCGGAACTTCATCCCCTCGGTGGAGAAGGGCGTCCGCGACTGCATGAAGCGCGGCATCCTGGCCGGCTACCCGGTAGTGGACCTGAAGGTCACGCTCTACGACGGCTCCTACCACGACGTGGACTCCTCGGACATGGCCTTCCAGATCGCCGCGTCGATGGGACTGCAGAAGGGGTTCATGGAGGCCAAGCCGTGCCTGCTGGAGCCGGTCATGAACGTCGAGATCACCGCTCCGTCGGAGGGCGCGGGCGACGTCATCGGCGACATGAACGGCCGGCGCGGCCGCATCGTCGGCATGGAGCCCGACGGCGACGTGGTGTCGGTGCGCGCCCAGGTGCCGATGTCGGAGATGCTCACCTACGAGTCGACGCTTCGCTCGATGACGGGCGGCCGCGGCGGCTACTCGATGGAGTTCTCGCACTACGAAGAGGTGCCGAGCCAGCTCGCCGAGAAGGTGGTCGCCGCCTACCGGGCCGAGAAGGACAAGCACTAGCCCCGCCCAGCCCGGCGGGGCGTGGTCGGCCCCATGCTCGTCACCCACATCGAGTGCACAGTGTGCGGCCACCGCCACCGGCCAGACGGCCTCCTGACGGTGTGCGCCACGTGTGGCCAGATGCTCGCGGTGCGCTACGATCTGGCCCGCGCTGCCGCCGTCGTGACCAAGGACACGCTCGCCCGCCGCCCGCCCGGGATGTACCGCTTCCGCGAGCTGCTCCCGCTGGCCGCCGGGGAGGAGCCGGTCACGCTCGGGGAAGGGGGGACGCCCCTGCTCGAGCTGCCGCGCCTCGCCGCGCACCTGGGCCTGCGCCGCCTGTGGGCCAAGGACGAGGGCCAGAACCCGACCGGCACCTTCAAGGCGCGCGGCCTCGGCATGGCCATCACGCGGGCGCGCACGCTCGGGGTGAAGGGGTTGATGATCCCGTCGGCGGGCAACGCCGGCGGCGCCGCCGCGGTATACGGCGCCCGCGCCGGCATCCCGGTGGCCGTGGTGGTCCCGCGGGACACGCCGGAGGCCGCGGTGGCCGAGGCCGCGCTCGCGGGGGCCCACGTCTTCACCGTCGATGGCACCATCGCCGATGCGGGTCGGATCATCGCCGCGGTCGCCCCCGAGCTCGGCTGGTTCGACATGGCCACGCTCAAGGAGCCCTACCGCCTCGAGGGCAAGAAGACGATGGGGCTCGAGCTCGCCGAGCAGCTCGGGTGGGACGCTCCGGACGTGCTCGTCTATCCCACCGGCGGTGGCACCGGGCTGGTCGGCATCTGGAAGGCGTACGAGGAGCTCACCGCGATGGGCTGGGTCACGGCCGCGCAGCCGCGCTTCATCGCGGTGCAGGCGGAGGGCTGCGCCCCGCTGGTCTCCGCCTGGGAGGACAAGGCCGAGACCACGACGCCCGTCGAGCGGCCCTTCACCAACGCGCCGGGCCTCCGCGTTCCCGGGCCATTCGCGGGCCGCCAGATGCTGCGTATCCTCCGAGAGACCGGCGGCCGCCCGTGGGCGGTGAGCGAGCAGGCCATCGTGGACGCGCAGCGGCTGATGGCGAGGGTCGAAGGAATCTGGACCGCGCCCGAGGCAGCAGCCACTTTCGCGGCGCTGGCTCAGATGAAGGACGAGGGCTCGATCACGGCTTCGACTCGTGTGGTGCTGATCCTGACCGGGGCCGGGATCAAGTACCCGCCGCCCTCGTCACCCCCCCCGATCCACCTCGATGGAGATCGGGAGCAGATTGCGGCGCGCCTGAAGGCCGCCATCCGCTCGTAATTTCCTTGACAGGGCCGCGCGCCGGTTTGTAGGTTCTCCGCGATCCCGGTCAAGAATTGAGACATTCCCTACCTTCGGAGGGGGAGGAAGCAATAGGCGCCGTCACTCGCAGGGCGTTCCTGAGGACGACTGCGCTGGGCCTCGGCACGCTGGCCGGCGGCGCCGTCGCCGGCTGCGCAGCGTCGATGAAGGGCGACGTCGCCCCCAAGAGCGGACCGCGGGTGGTGGTGATCGGCGGCGGCTGGGGCGGGGCGACGGCGGCCAAGTACGTGCGCCTGTACGACCCCAAGATCGAGGTCGTCCTGATCGAGCCGAACCGCCAGTTCATCTCCTGCCCGTTCAGCAACCTGGTCCTGGCCGGGGTGCGCACGATCGACTCGCTGACCATGGGCTACGACGGTCTGCGCAAGCACGGGGTGTGGATCATCCACGACACCGCGACCGCCATCGAGCCCGACCAGAAGCGGGTCCGGATCGGGGAGGGCTACCTGCAGTACGACCGCCTGGTGGTCTCGCCCGGCGTGGACTTCCAGTGGGAGCAGGTGGAAGGCCTCGCGCAGAACCAGGACAAGGTCCTGCACGCGTGGAAGGCCGGACCCCAGACGGTGCAGCTCGCGCAGCAGCTGGCCGCGATGCCGGACGGCGGAGTCTTCGTGCTGAGCATCCCGCTCGCCGCGTACCGCTGTCCGCCCGGCCCCTACGAGCGCACCTCCATGGTGGCCTGGTATCTCAAGACGAACAAGCCCCGGTCCAAGCTGATCGTGCTCGACGCCAACCAGAACATCATCTCGAAGACCGCCCTGTTCCGCGCCGCGTGGCAGGCCTACCCGAACATCGACTACCGGCCGGCCAGCCGGGTGATCGGCGTGGACCCGGGGGCGCGCGAGGTCAGGACCGAGTTCGACAAGATCCGCTACGACGTGGTGAACGTGATCCCGCCCCAGCGGGCGGGCGCCATCGCGGTGCAGGCGGACCTGGTGGGCGGCGACAAGCGCTGGTGCGAGGTCAACCACGTCACCTACGAATCGGTGAAGCAGCCGGGGATCCATGTGATCGGCGACGCCACCATCGGCCTGCCGGTGCCGAAGTCGGGCAACGTGGCCAACGCCATGGGCAAGATCACCGCGGCGTGCGTGGTGAGCCTGATCAATGGTGCGGCGCCGCCCGTGCTGCCGCCGGGCAACACCTGCTACAGCTGGGTGAGTGACCGCGAGGCCATCGCGGTAGTCAACGCCTACAAGATCGAGAACGGCAAGGTCGTGCAGATCGAGCAGAAGCTGACCCCGGCGCAGAGCCCGCTGGTGGCCCAGCGGGCGATCGGCTGGACCCAGTCCATCTGGGCGGACGTCCTCGCATGAGCGCCGCCGGCCTGGCGATCCCCGACGGGCTCAGGAGAACCCTCGTCATGCATCTCGCGCTGGCCATCGTCGGCGGGCTCGTGCCCGCGCTCTCGTGGATCGCCGCCGAGGCCGCCGGGCCGCTGGACGAGCGGGGCGCGCTCAAGGCGGTCACCTGCTCGGCCTGCCACGGCGCCGCCGGCAACAGTCGCTCCGAGGCCATGCCGATCATCGCCGGCCTCGACCAGGTCTACTTCAAGAAGCAGATCGAGGCCTACGCTGCGGGCAAGCGGCCCTCCCCGGAGATGGAGCCCTACGCCAAGCAGGTGCTCGAACTGGGCGTCGACGATGTCGCGATCTACTTCTCCTCCCGTCCGCGCCAGGCCACACCGGTCCCGTCGCCCGCGGAGGCCATCGCGCGCGGGCGCAGCGCGGCCGCTCCGTGTACGGTCTGCCACGGCCCGCAGGGGCAGGGCGACCCGGCCAAGCTGATCCCGAGCCTGGCCGGCCAGGCCCCCGGTTACCTGCGCGAGCAGATGCTCCTGTTCAAGCAGGACCGCCGCAATCCGGGCGACCCGACCCTGGCCGCGCTGAAGGCGCTCATGAAGACGATCCCGGACGAGTCCTTCGCCGACCTGGCCGCCTACTACTCGAGCCTCCGCTAGCCCGACTCGCGCTATCATGGTGACTCCCATGGGCCACCATGAAGGAGGAGCGGCGGGGTCGTCCGCGTGACGGTCGCCTTTCCGCTCGTCCTCTTCGGCCTCGCATTCTGCGGGGCGTTCGTCTCGGGCCTGGTCGGAGTGGGTGGAGCCATCGTGATGATCCCGCTGCTCTACTACGTGCCGCCGCTCCTGGGCGCCGGTGAACTGCCCATCATGGAAGTGGCCGGCCTGAGCATGACCCAGGTCCTCGCCGCCTCCGTGGTCGGCACCTGGAGCCACGGCCGGCATGCGCTCGTCCACCGGCGCCTGGCCCTGATCGGGGGGCCGGCGATGGCGACGGGCGCCCTGCTCGGCGCGCTGCTGTCCTCTCACTTCTCGGGCCGCGCGCTGCTCACGACGTTCGCCCTCATGGCAACGGTGGCGCTGCCGCTCATGTTCGTCTCCCCGGCGGGCCCGGCGCGTGGCCACGGCGATCCGGCGGGGGTCCCGATCAATCGCTCGACCGCGATCGGGCTGCCGGGTCTCATCGGGCTCGTGGCCGGCATCGTGGGCGCGGGCGGCGCCTTCCTGCTGGTGCCGGTCATGGTCGGAGTCATGCGGATCCCGATGCGGGTCAGCATCGGCACCTCGCTCGCGATGGTGGGGATGTCGGCGATCGCCGGCTTCCTGGGCAAGGCGCTCACCGGCCAGGTGCCGCTCTGGCCCGCGGCCAGCGTGGTGCTCGGCTCGCTCAGCGGCGCACCGCTCGGTGGACGGGTGAGCCGGCGTGTGCCGGTGTCGGTCCTGCGCGCGGTGCTCGCGGGGATCATCGCGCTCGTCATGCTGCGCGTCTGGCACGACGTGGTGACGCACTAGCCATGCGCTACGGCTTCGTGATCGATCAGCGGAAGTGCATCGGGTGTCACGCCTGCACGGTGGCGTGCAAGGAGGAGAACCAGGTCCCGCTCGGGGTCAATCGCACGTGGGTGAAGTACATCGAGAAGGGTGTGTTCCCGGACACCCGCCGCTACTTCTCGGTGATGCGCTGCAACCACTGCGACAACGCGCCCTGCGTGACCATCTGCCCCACGGTGGCGCTCTACCGCCGGCCCGACGGCATCGTGGACTTCGACGGCGAGCGGTGCATCGGCTGCAAGTCGTGCATGCAGGCCTGTCCCTACGACGCCCTCTACATCGATCCGGATACGAAGACCGCGGCGAAGTGTCACTACTGCGCCCACCGCGTCGAGGTCGGTCTCGAGCCGGCCTGTGTCGTGGTGTGCCCGGTCCAGGCCATCGTGCCCGGCGACCTCGACGATCCTCACAGCCCGATCGCCCGGCTGGTGGCCTCCCAGCAGACCCAGGTGCGCAAGCCGGAGCAGGGCACCCGGCCGAAGCTCTTCTACCTGGGCGCGGAGTCGGCGGCGCTGACGCCCGATATGCACGAGCGGCGCGGCGGCTACGTCTTTTCGCAGGTCGGCAGCATCCCGAGCCCGGGCCAGCCGAACCGCCCGCTCGCCCCGGCGGTCGCAGGGTCGAGCGCGCCGGCCACGTCCGTGACCGACGGAATGGATCTGCTCGCGCTGGCCCGCACCGTGTACGATGTCGCACATCCGGAGCGGCCCTGGGGGTGGAAAGTCTCGACGTACCTGTGGACGAAGTCCATCGCGGCCGGCGCGCTCCTGGTGGCGTCCCTCGGCGTCGCCGCCGGGTTCCTCGCCGCCGACGCGCTCACCGCGCTCGTGGCGCCGGGCATCGGGCTTCTGTTCTTGCTGCTCACGAGCCTGCTGCTCGTGCTCGATCTCAAGCGCCCGGAGCGATTCCTCTACGTGATCTTCAAGCCAAACCCGCGCTCGTGGCTCGTGCTGGGCGGCTTCATCCTGTTCGCGGCCGGGCTGCTCGGCACCCTCTGGCTGCTCGCGGGAGTCGTCTCGAACATGGCCGCGCTGCACCTGTTGGCCTGGCCGGTGGCGGTGGTCGCCGCCGCCACCGCCGGCTACAGCGCGTTCCTGTTCGGACAGGCGGAGGGCCGGGACTTCTGGCAGAGCCCGCTGCTGCTGCCGCACCTGCTGGTGGCCGCCCTGGTCGCGGGCTCCGCGAGCCTGCTGCTCGCGGCGCGGGCGCTCGGCAGCGCGTCGATCGTCGCGGGCGGTCTCGGGCTCGTGCTCTGGGGCTCGCTGCTGGTCAGCGCGCTCGTGCTCTTCGCCGAGCTGTTCACCTCGCACGCCACCCAGGACGCGACCCGCGCGGCCCGGCTGCTCACCCACGGGCGGCTGCGGGTTCCGCTCTGGGGCGGCGTGATCGGGGCGGGCATCGCGCTGCCGCTCGTGCTCCTGCTGAGCGCCTCGGTGCCCTTCGGCTCCGAGCTGGCCGCCGCGCTCGCGCTCGGTGGTCTGTGGCTGTGGGAAGATCTGTGGGTCCGCGCGGGCCAGATGATCCCGCTCTCCTAGAAAGGGGTCACGTCTTGCACAACGACAGACGGGGTCAGGTCTTGCATTACGACATTTCCAGCCCGCGCGGCATCGTCTCCCGGGAGCAAATGTCGTAATGCAAGACCTGACCCCGCCGGAGCCGCTGCACCCGGTGGCGCGGACGCTGGCGCCGCCCGCGTCCGGTCTCGAGCGCTTCCCGCCCGTCGCGCGCTGGGACGACTGGGAGGAGTTCGATCCCAAGGCGTGGCCGCGCAAGGTCAAGCGCCGCTTTCAGCTGATCCCCACGATCTGCTTCAACTGCGAGGCGGCCTGCGGGCTGCTCGCCTACGTCGACGCCCAGACGCTCAAGATCCAGAAGTTCGAGGGCAATCCAGTGCACCCGGGCAGTCGCGGCCGCAACTGCGCCAAGGGTCCCGCCACCCTCAACCAGGTCACGGATCCCGAGCGCATCCTGTACCCGCTCCGGCGATCGGGCGGGCGCGGCGAGGGCAAGTGGGAGCGGGTGCCCTGGGACGAGGTGCTCGACGACATCGGGGGGCGGATCCGGAAAGCGCTCGTGGAGGGCCGGCAGAAGGAGGTCATGTATCACCTCGGGCGGCCCGGGCACGAGCTGATCTATCTCCAGCGCGTCTTCCACGCCTGGGGCATCGATGGCCACAACAGCCACACGAACGTCTGCTCGGCCTCCGCGCGAGCGGGCTACGCCTTCTGGCACGGGCTCGACCGACCGTCGCCCGATCACAGCAAGGCGCGCTTCATCCTGCTGCTCTCCTCGCACCTCGAGGCCGGCCACTACTTCAACCCGCACGCCCAGCGCATCATCGACGGCAAGATGGCGGGCGCCAAGATCTGCGTGCTCGACACGCGCCTCAGCAACACCGCGTCGATGGCCGACTACTGGCTCTCTCCGTGGCCCGGCACCGAGGCCGCCCTGCTCCTGGCCATCGCCCACTGCATGCTGCGGGACGGGACGTGGAACCGCGAGTTCGTCCGCCGGTGGGTGAACTGGGAGGAGTACCTGCGCGAGGAGCGACCCGAGCTGCCGGTCACGATGGCTGCGTTCGAGGAGGCGCTGAAGACGCTTTACGCCTCGTTCACCCCCGAGTTCGCGGAGCGCGAGTCGGGGGTGCCGGCCGCGCGCATCGAGGAGGTCGCGCGCGAGGTCGGGCGCGCGGGCACCGCGCTCTCCACCCACGTGTGGCGCAACGCGGCCGCGGGCAACCTCTACGGCTGGCAGGTGGCCCGTGCCCTCGAGCTCGTGGTGGTGCTGGCCGGCGCGGTGGCCACCCCGGGCGGGACGGCGCCCAGCGGCTGGAACAAGGCGGTGCCCAACCCGCCCATGATGCCGCCGCCGGGGAAGATCTGGAGCGAGCTCCTGATGCCGCGCGAGTATCCGCTGGCCTTCTTCGAGATGAGCTTCCTGCTGCCGCACTTCCTGAAGGAAGGCCGCGGCAAGCTCGCGATGTACTTCACGCGGGTCTACAACCCGGTGTGGACCAACCCGGACGGCATGTCGTGGATCGAGATGCTGACCGACGAGGCCAAGGTGGAGCGCCACGCCTGCCTCACCCCCACGTGGAGCGAGACCGCGTGGTTCGCCGACTACGTGCTGCCGATGGGGCACGCCTCCGAGCGCCACGATCTCATGAGCCAGGAGACGCACGCGGCGCGCTGGGTCGGCTTCCGCCAGCCCGTGCTACGGGTGGCCCTCGAGAAGCAGGGGAAGCGCTTCGACCTCACCTGGCAGGCCCACGAAGCGGCGGGGCTGGGCCAGGTGTGGGAGGAGGACGAGTTCTGGATCGAGCTGTCGTGGCGCATCGACCCGGACGGCGCGCTCGGGATCCGCAAGTACTTCGAGTCGCCCTATCGTCCCGGCGAGAAGCTGCGCATCGAGGAATTCTACCGCTGGATCTTCGAGCACAGCGTGCCCGGGCTCCCGGAGGCCGCGCAGCGCGAGGGCCTGGCCCCGCTGGAGTACATGCGCAAGTACGGCGCCTTCCTGGTCCAGAGCGATGTCTACGGGACCCACGAGACCCCGCTGACCGCGAAGGAGCGCGAGGCGGCCGAAGTGAACTCCGCTTCTCATCTCGTCACCAAGAACGGAGCCGCGGTGGGCGTTGAGGTCGACGGCCAGTGGGTGGGCGGCTTCCCCACGCCCTCGCGCAAGCTCGAGTTCTACTCGAGGACGCTCAAGGACTGGAAGTGGCCCGAGCACGCGGTGCCGACATACGCGCGGAGCCACGTGCACTGGCAGGAGATGGACCGCGGCCGCGGGGAGATGGCGCTCCTGCCCACGTTCCGGCTGCCCACCCTGATCCACTCTCGGTCGGGCAACGCCAAGTGGCTCTACGAGATCTCCCACAACAACCCGCTCTGGTTGAATCCGGAGGACGCCGAGCGCTTCGCGGTCAAGACCGGCGATCTGTTGAAGGTGACGACCGAGATCGGTCACTTCGTGGACCGCGTGTGGGTGACCGAGGCGATCCGCCCGGGTGTCCTCGCCTGCTCGCACCATCTCGGGCGGTGGCGACTGTCCGAGCACACCGGAGGCGAGCGCTGGTCGACCGCGCTGGTGTCGCTCGAGCGCCCGGAGCCGGGGCGATGGCGCCTGCGGCACGTGCACGGGATCCGGCCGTTCGAGAGCGGCGATCCCGATTCGAAGCGGGTCTGGTGGGAAGACGCGGGCGTGCACCAGAACCTGACCTTCCCGGTGCATCCCGACCCGGTGAGCGGGCAGCACTGCTGGCACCAGAAGGTGACGGTCAGCCGGCCCGGCCCGGACGACCGCTACGGTGACGTGGTGGTCGACACCAACAAGTCGTTCGAGGTCTATCGCAAGTGGCTGGCGATGGCGCGCCCGGCCCCCGGCCCCGGCGGGCTCCGCCGGCCCATGTGGCTGCCGCGCGCGTTCAAGCCCGATGCTTCCGCCTATCGGCTCGACGGCGCCTAGCCCGTTGACATCGACGCGATCCGGCGCATGCTGGGGGCCATGAGCGGCACCCTCACGCGGCGGGCGTGGCTGAGACTCGCGGCGCTGCTCTCCCTCGGGGTCGGGGCGCGCCCGCGGCCGGCCTGGAGCCAGGGCCGCCTCGCCGACTTGGCGCCCGAAGAGCCCGTCGCGTCGACCATGAAACGGCTCTTCGGCGGTCGGCCCATCAAGGACGGGGCGGCCGTGATCACCATCGAGATGCCGCTGATCGCCGAGGACGGCGGCTCGGTGCCGATCACGATCGACGTCAAGTCGCCGATGACGCCGGACAATCACGTCAAGGCGATCTACATCCTGTCGGAGAAGAACCCGCGCCCGCTCAACGTGAAGGTCAACCTGACTCCGGCGGCCGGCCAGGCCTCGGTGGCCACGAACCTGCGCCTGGCCGACAGCGGTCCGGTTCGCGTGGTCGCCGAGACCAGCGAGGGCTCGCTCTGGACGGCCGCGCGCGAGGTGCGGGTGACCGTGGCCGGCTGCGCGGCCTGAGCCATGGCCGACGTCTCGCGGGTCAAGCTCGCGGTGCCCGGCGGCGTCCGGCGCGGCACGGTGGCGCACCTGCGGGCACTCGTGATCCATCCCCAGGAGCGGGTGGAGCGGCAGGGTGGGCGGTGGGTGGATCGCAACTACCGCTTCGTCAACCGCGTCGTGGTAAGTTACCTCGGCCGCGACATCGTCGAGATCGAGCCGTCGACGTCGGTCAGCGAGAACCCGGCCTTCACGATTCCGTTCCGGGCCACCGAGGCCGGAGTGATCAAGGTGACGTTCTTCGATACGCACGGCGGCAAGTTCGAAGGGGCGGCGGAGGTCAAGCTCACGTGATGGCGCGTCTGCTCGGTGCTCTGCTGATCATCTCTGGGCTCGCGGCGCCCGCTGCCGCGTCGGACGACATCGACCGGCTGCTCCGGGAGCTGAAGCTGATCGCGCTGCCCGGCGAGCGCCCGCCCGCCTTCTCGCTGCCCCGGATCGAGGGGGGCAAGACCTCGCTCGCCGAGCAGAAGGGCAGGGTCGTGCTCGTCTACTTCTGGGCCACGTGGTGCGGCTACTGCCGGCGGGAGCTGCCGGTGGGCGTCGAGAAGGTCGTGCGCGAGCGCAAGGGGCAGCCCTTCACCGTCCTGGCCGTGAGCATCGAGGAGCCGGCGGACCTGGTGGCGGGCTACGCCAAGGGCGCGGGTATCACGTCGCCGATCCTGCTCGACGGCGACGGTGCCGTCGCGCGAGCGTACCGGGTGACCGGCACGCCGACCACCTACCTGATCGGACGCGACGGGCGCCTCGTCGCGCGCGCCGCCGGCACCCGCGAGTGGGACGGCCCGGCCGGTCGCGCCCTGCTCGACGCCCTGGTGGCCGCGCCCGTCAAGTAGGCTCCGGGCGCGCCGACCGATGGCCACCGAGCCCACCGTCGACACGCTCGCCACCGACATCCTGGTGCTGGGCGCGGGTGGCGCCGGCCTCTGCGCGGCGCTGCACGCCGCCGATCGCTCGCCTCACCTCACGGTCACGATCGCGGTGAAGGGCCTGCTCGGCCGCGCCGGCTGCACCCGCATGGTCCAGGGCGGCTACAACGCGGTGCTGGGCGCTCCCGACTCGATCGACGCGCACCTGCTCGATACGCTGCAGGGCGGCGCCTGGATCAACGACCAGGAGCTGGTGTGGACGCTCGTCAACGAGGCGCCCAATCGTGTGCTGGAGCTGGAGGGCCGCTACGGCTGCTTCTTCGACCGGCACCCGGACGGCCGCATCCACCAGAAGCCGTTCGCGGGGCAGAGCCACGACCGCACCATCCACAAGGGTGACCTCACCGGCATCGAGATCATGAACCGCCTGACCGAGCAGGTGTGGCGCCGGCCGTCCATCCGCACGCTCGAGGAGCACCGCGCGGTCGAGCTCCTGCGCGGCGACGGCGGGCAGGTGGGGGGCGCGCTGCTGCTCGACATCCGTCGCGGCACGTTCGTGCTGGTGCGCAGCCGCGCCATCCTGCTCGCGATGGGCGGCGGGCCCACCATGTACAAGGTCATCGCCTGCTCGGCCGACAAGTCCTCGGACGGCATCGCGCTCGCCCTCCGCGTGGGCGTGCGGCTGCGCGACATGGAGATGATCCAGTTCCATCCGACCGGGCTCATCGTGCCCAACTCGCTGATGACCGGCGCCCTGCTCGAGGAAGGTCTGCGCGGGGCGGGGGGCCGCCTCCTGAACGGCCGCGGCGAGCGATTCATGCAGCGCTACGATGCGGCCCGCCTCGAGCGCTCCACCCGCGACCTGGTCGCGCGGGCCTGCTTCACCGAGGTGCAGGAAGGCCGCGGCACGCCCAACGGCGGGGTGTGGATCGACGTCTCGCACCTGGGGGCCGAGGTGGTGGAGAAGAGCTTCCGCGGGATGGTGCGGCGCTGCCGCGACTTCGGGCGCGACCTCGCCCGCGAGCCCGTGGAAGTGGGGCCCACCGCGCACTTCATGATGGGCGGCGTGGTGATCGACCGGGCCTGCCGGACCGACGCGGAGGGCCTCTTCGCGGCCGGCGAGGACACCGGCGGCGTGCACGGAGCCAACCGTCTCGGCGGCAACGGGGTGGCCGAGTCCACCGTGTTCGGCGGCATCGCGGGCGACGTGATGGCGGACTACGTGGTGGGCCGCCTGCTGCCGCAGATCCCGAGCGCGATGGTGGAGGCGGCCGCCGCGGCCACCACCGCGCCGCTCGAGCGCACGGAGAGCGAGAGCCTCTACGCGCTGCAGGCGCGGCTCCGCCAGATCATGTGGGAACACGTGGGGCTGATCCGCTCCGGCGAGGGCCTGAAGGTCGCGCTGGGCGAGGTCGAGGACATCGGCCAGCGCCTCGAGGGGATCGCGATCCGGGGTGGCGGCGCCTACAACCTCGCGTGGCAGGACTGGCTCAATCTGCAGAACCAGGCCACGACCGCCTGGCTGATCGCGCGCAGCGCACTGGAGCGCACCGAGAGCCGCGGCTCGCACTATCGCCGGGACTTCCCGGAGCCCGCGGGCGAGGCGGTCGCGGTCCTCGCCGGGTACGCGGATGGGGCCACTCCCAAGGTCTGGACCGAGCCGGTGCGCTACACGCGGCTCAAGCCGGACGCCGGGCGCGTGTCCGCCACCGTCGACGTCGGCGACTGATGGCGAAGCGGCCGCGGCGGATCCTGCGGCGGCGGTGGGCCACCAGCGAAGGATGGCGCGGGACGCGGGCGGGCATGTGGGCGTGGCTGGTCCAGCGAGCGGCCGCGGTCGCCCTGATCGCGGTGATCGTGCTCCACCTGCGCAATCCGTTCATTCCGGCGGTGCAGGCGGCGCTCCTCGGGCTGATCCTCTTGCACGGGCTGCTCGGCGTGCGCGCGATCCTCCTCGACTTCGGCCTGCCCGTGCGGTGGCATCGCGGCCTGCTGGTGCTGGCCCTGCTGGTCGGCGTCGCGATCTTCGCGGCGTTCTGGGGGTGGCGGTGGTCCTGAAGGTCTTCCGATGGTCGCCGGGCTTCCGCGAGCGGCTCCAGCGCTTCTGGATTCCCGCCAAGGAGGGCATGACCGTCCTCGACGCGCTGGTCGACGCCCAGCGAAGGCTCGATCCCACCCTCGCGTTCCGCTACGCCTGCCGGGTCGGCATGTGCGGCTCCTGCGGCATGGTCGTCAACGGTCGCGAGCGCTGGGCCTGCCGCACGCTGCTCAAGACCCTGAAAACCGGCATCGTCACCGTGCGGCCCCTCTATCACTTCCCGCTCATCCGCGACCTGGTCGTGGACATGGCCCCGCTCGCCGAGCAAACCGCGCGGGTGGGCGGCTCCTTCGTGCCCAAGGACGCGACGCCGGCCGCCGCGCGCATTCCCGCGACCGCGCGCGAGCGGACCCGCATCGATCCGGCGATCGAGTGCATCGGCTGCGGCATGTGCGTGTCGGCGTGCACCATGGTCGCCAACGACCCGCGCTTCCCGGGACCGGCCGCGCTCAACCGGCTCTTCACGCTGCAGCAGGACAGCCGGGACGGCGCCCACGAGGAGCGCGGGGCGGTGATGCTCTCCGAGGACGCGCTGATGCGCTGCCACACCGAGACGAACTGCACCGACGTCTGCCCGATGGGCATCTCGCCCACCGCGTCGATCCTCGCGCTGCGCCGGCGCGCGGTCTGGCGGCTGTTCCGCTGAGGGAGCCCGGGTGAGCCCGCTCCCGCCCGCGGCGGGCTGCCTGTTCTGCCGGATCGCCCGCGGCGAGGAACCGGCCGCGATCGTCCTCGAGGGCCCCGCGGTGGTGGCCTTCCTCGACCACCGGCCGCTCTTCCCGGGCCACTGCCTGGTGGTGCCGCGCGAGCACGTCGACACCCTCGGCGACCTGCCCGCGTCGCTGACCGCGCCGCTCTTCGAGGCGGCCTCCGCGCTGGCGCGGGCGGTGGAGGCGGGCCTGGGGGCCGAGGGCTCCTTCGTGGCCGTGAACAACCGCGTGAGCCAGAGCGTGCCGCACCTGCACGTCCACGTGGTGCCGCGCCGCAAGGGCGACGGCCTGCGCGGCTTCTTCTGGCCGCGCGGCCGCTACGAGTCCGCGGAGGCGATGGAGACCACGCGCCGGCGGCTCGCGAAGGCGGTCGCCGCGTCCGCCTGACGCTCAGCCACCGGCGCGGTGCTCGGCGGGCCTCAACGCCCCCGAGAGATTGCAGGCGCTGTTGATCAGGGCGATGTGGGAGAGGGCCTGCGGGAAGTTGCCGAGCAGCCGGCGAGCGCGCGGGTCGTACTGCTCGGCGAGCAGGCCCACGTCGTTGCGCAGGGAGAGGAGCCGTTCGAAGAGCCGGCGCGCTTCGTCGCGGCGGCCCTGCAGCACCCAGTTGTCCACCAGCCAGAACGAGCAGGCGAGGAAGACGCCCTCGCCGGGCGGCAGGCCGTCCACCCCCGACTCGGTGCTGTAGCGGCGCACGAAGCCGTCGCTGACGAGCTCGCGCTCGATCGCGGCCACCGTCCCGCGCACGCGCGGATCGGTGGGGGGCAGGAAGCCGACCAGCGGGATCATGAGCAGGCTCGCGTCCAGCTGGCGGGAGCCGTAGGCCTGCACGAACGCGTTGCGGCCCGGGTCGAAGCCGTGGCGGCAGACGTCCTCACGGATGGCGTCACGCAGCACGCGCCAGCGATCGCTGGGCGTGCCATCGGAAGAGTGGGCCGAGAGCTTCGCCATGCGGTCGGCCGCGACCCACGCCATCACCTTGGAGTGGGTGAAGTGCTGGCGCGGTCCCCGCACCTCCCAGATGCCCTCGTCCGGCTGGGTCCACACCGTCTCGAGGTGCTCCATGACCTTGGTGATGACGCGCCGACCTTCCGGATCCGGCTCGAGGCCGGCCCGCTGGGCCACGTAGGCCGCGTCCAGCATCTCGCCCCAGACATCCAGCTGAAACTGAGCATGGGCGGCGTTACCGATGCGCACCGGCGCGGAGCCTTCGTAGCCGGGCAGCCACGGTAGCTCGATCTCGGAGAGGCGTCGCTCACCGGCCAGACCGTACATGATCTGCATCTGCTCGGGCGTGCCGGCGAGCGCGCGGATCAGCCATTGCCGCCAGGCCCGCGCCTCGTCGAGATAGCCGCCGAGCACGAGGGCATAGAGCGCGAAGGTCGCGTCACGGACCCAGCAGATGCGGTAGTCCCAGTTACGCACGCCTCCGAGCCGCTCGGGCAGGGAGGTGGTCGGCGCGGCCACGATACCGCCGGTTGGCTCGTGGATCAGCGCCTTGATCGTGACCAGCGAGCGCAGCACCGCCTCGCGGTCGGAGCCCTCGTAGACGGACTGGCCGGCCCAGCGCCGCCACCACGCTTCGGTGTCGCGCACCGCCGCGTCGGGATCGATCGGGTCAGCCGCGGGCAGGTTCGACGGATGCCAGGACAGCGTCACGGACCGGCGCTCGCCCGTGCGCACCGGGAACTCGGCGACGGTGGTGAGACCCTCGCCGCGCAGCGGCAGGTCGGTGGTCACGTCCAGTGCGTCGGGGCCCGCCACCGCGCGGATGCCGCGCGGGGACCGCCTCACCCACGGCACCACCGAGCCGTAGTCGGTGCGGATCACGAGATCCATTCTCATGGGCACCGTCCCGCGCCGGCCGATGACCTGGCGGACGACCACCGGAGGGCCTTCCCGGGGCGGCATGCAGTCCACGACCGTCACCGCGCCCGCTTCGGTCTCGAAGTCGGTCTCCAGCACCAGCGTGGTGTCGCGGTAGCGGCGGGCCGCCGAGCGGATTCCGGGCGGGGCGAGCCGCCAGTGGCCGTGCCTGGGCTCGCCCAGCAGCGCGGCGAAGCAGGCGCCGGAGTCGAAGCGCGGCATGCAGAGCCAGTCGATGGAGCCCGAGCGCGAGACCAGCGCGGCGGTCTCGCCGTCACCGATCAGGGCGTAGTCCTCGATGGGGTCGGACATGGCGTCGGCGGGGGCCTTCCCTTGACCTCCCTCGGGCGTCATGTTAGCGTAATTTCGGCTTTTACCTGGTCGCCTCCTGCCTCTCACCGGGTGGGAGGCGATACGTATGTGTGCGGTCTGCCGGACCGGTGAGGGCCCGGGGCGCCGCCCGCTCGGTGAGATCAATCGGAGGAGGCCCACCCATGGCGGTTGACCAGATCAAGCGGCTGTACGAATCCATGCCCGGCAAGCTCGAACAAGCGCGCCGGCGCTTCGGCCGCCCGCTCACCCTGGCCGAGAAGATCCTGGTCGCCCACTCCGACGACTTCGCCAGGCAGGAGTGGAGCCGCGGGAAGGCCCAGCTGCGGCTGCGGGTCGACCGGGTCGCGCTGCAGGACGCGACCGGTCAGATGGCGCTGCTGCAGTTCATGCAGGCGGGCAAGAAGCAGGTCGCGGTCCCGAGCACGGTGCACTGCGATCACCTCATCCGCGCGGAGAGCGGCGCCGCGGAGGACATGCAGCGCGCGATCAGCGAGAACCGGGAGGTCTACGACTTCCTCCACTCGACCTCGAAGAAGTACGGCATCGGCTTCTGGAAGCCCGGCGCCGGGATCATCCACCAGGTGGTGCTCGAGAATTACGCCTTCCCGGGCGGCCTCATGATCGGCGCGGATTCTCACACGCCCAACGCCGGCGGTCTTGGCATGGCGGCCATCGGGGTGGGCGGGGCCGACTGCGGCGAGGCGATGGCGGGTCTGGCATGGGAAGTCCTCGATCCGAAGCTGATCGGCGTCCATCTCACCGGCAAGCTCGCGGGCTGGAGCTCTCCCAAGGACGTCATCACCTATCTCTGCGGGCTCCTCACCGTCAAGGGTGGAACCAACAAGATCATCGAGTACTTCGGGCCGGGCGCCGAGTCGATCAGCGCCACCGGCAAGGGCACCATCTGCAACATGGGCGCCGAGCTCGGCGCCACCACCTCGCTCTTCCACTTCGACGACCGGATGGCCGCCTACCTGCGCGCCACCGACCGCGCCGACATCGCGCGGCTGGCCGAGCAGCACCGCCAGCACCTGGTGGCCGATCCCGAGGTGATCCGCGACCCGCGGAAGTTCTACGACGAGGTGGTCGAGATCAACCTCTCCGAGCTCGAGCCGCACATCGTGGGCCCGCACTCGCCAGACCGGGCGCGGCCCATCTCCAAGCTCGCGGCCGAGGTCAAGAAGGAAGGCTGGCCCGCCGCGATCAAGCAGGCGCTGATCGGCTCCTGCACCAACTCGTCCTACGAGGACATGCGCCGGGCCGCTCACATCGCGACGCAGGCCCTCCGGGCCGGCATCAAGGCCAAGACCCCGTTCCTGGTGACGCCGGGCTCGGAGCGCATCTACCAGACCATCAAGCGCGACGGGATCATGGACACCTTCCAGAAGATCGGGGGCACCGTGCTCGCCAACGCGTGCGGGCCGTGCATCGGGCAGTGGAAGCGCAGCGACGTGAGCCGCGAGGAGACCAACACGATCGTCTCCTCGTTCAACCGGAACTTCCCGGGCCGCAACGACGGCAGCGCCTCCACCCTGTCGTTCCTGACCAGCCCCGAGATCGTCACCGCGCTGGCCTTCGGGGGCACGCTCGAGTTCGACCCGGTACACGGGACGATTCCCGGGCCCGACGGCAAGCCCTTCCGCTTCACCGCGCCGGAGGGCGAGGAGCTGCCCGCCCAGGGCTTCGCGGGCGGCGACGCGGGCTTCGAGGCGCCCGCCGCGGACGGCGAGAGCGTGCAGATCGTCATTGCACCCAACAGCGAGCGGCTGCAGCTGCTGCAGCCGTTCGCGCGCTGGGATGGGCGCGACTTCGGTGAGCTCCCCATCTTGGTGAAGACCAAGGGCAAGACGACGACCGACCACATCTCGCCGGCGGGCGCCTGGCTGCGCTTCCGCGGGCACCTCGATCGCATCAGCGACAACATGTTCCTGGGCGCGGTCAACGCCTTCACCGGGGAGGCCGGCAAGGGCGTCAACCCGATCACCGGGGAGGCGGGCAAGACCTTCTCCCAGATCGCCCGCGACCTCAAGGCCAAGGGCGTGGGCTGGATCGTGGTCGGCGACGAGAACTACGGCGAGGGGTCGAGCCGCGAGCATGCCGCGATGTCGCCGCGCTACCTCGGGTGCAAGGTCGTCATCGTGAAGAGCTTTGCGCGGATTCACGAGACCAACCTCAAGAAGCAGGGGATCCTGCCCCTGACCTTCGCCAAGACCGGCGACTACGACCTCTTCGAGCAGGCGGACCGCGTCAGCGTGCGCGGGCTCGTCGCGCTGACACCCGGCAAGCCGGTGGAGGTGGTCATCCACAAGCCGGGCGGCAAGACGGTCAGTGTCCAGTGCCTGCACACGATGACCGATGAGCAGATCGGGTGGTTCAAGGCGGGCTCAGCCTTGAACGCCCTCACATAACCTCGAGCAAGAGGAGAGGGTCCAATGGCGGCCTCGAGAGTCAAGATTCCGGCGGGCGAGAAGATCACGATCAGCCACGGCAAGCTGCAGGTGCCCGATCATCCGATCGTTGCCTTCATCGAGGGCGACGGGGTCGGACCCGATATCTGGGCCGCGTCCGTCCGCGTCCTGGACGCGGCGGTGGCCCAGTCCTACAAGGGGCGGCGGAAGATCTCGTGGGCCGAGGTGTACGCGGGAGAGAAGGCGCAGACCGCGTACGGGAAGGACTGCCCGCCGAACCTGCTGCCGCAGGAGACCCTCGACGTCATCCGCGAGTACCTGGTCGCCATCAAGGGCCCGCTGACCACCCCGGTGGGCGAGGGCTTCCGCTCGCTCAACGTGACGTTGCGCCAGGAGTTGGATCTGTACGTGTGCCTCCGGCCGGTGCGCTGGTTCAAGGGCGTGCCGTCGCCGGTGAAGCGCCCCGAGAAGATCGACATGGTGATCTTCCGCGAGAATACCGAGGACATCTACGCCGGCATCGAGTGGGAGCAGGGGACGCCGGAGGCGAAGAAGGTGGTCGAGTTCCTCCAGAAGGAGATGGGCGTCAAGAAGATCCGCTTCCCGGCCACTTCCTCGATCGGCATCAAGCCGGTCTCGAAGGAAGGGTCGGAGCGGCTGATCCGGGCGGCCATGCGCTACGCGGTCGAGAACGGCCGCCGCAACGTGACCCTCGTCCACAAGGGCAACATCCAGAAGTACACCGAAGGCATGTTCATGAAGTGGGGCTACGCGCTGGCCAAGCGCGAGTTCTCGGACCGGTTGGTGTCCTGGGACGACTGCGGCGGCAAGCCGCCGGCCGGGAAGATCCTGGTCAAGGACGCCATCACCGACGCGTTCCTGCAGCAGATCCTCACGCGGCCGGACGAGTTCGACGTGATCCCGTGCTGCAACCTGACCGGCGACCTGATCTCGGACGCGCTGGCCGCGCAGGTGGGCGGTATCGGCATCGCGCCCGGCGCCAACATCAACTACGACACCGGGCACGCGCTCTTCGAGGCGACCCACGGCACCGCCCCCAAGTACACGGGCCAGGACAAGGTCAATCCCGGCTCGGTCATCCTCTCCGGCGAGATGATGCTGCGCTACATGGGATGGAACGAGGCGGCGGACCGGATCATCGCGGGCATCGAGAAGACCATCGGGCAGAAGGTGGTGACCTACGACCTGGCCCGCCTGATGGACGGGGCCAAGGAAGTGAAGTGCTCGGAGTTCGGCACCGCCATCGTCAAGAACATGGAGTCCATGTGATGACAGCGCGACCGAAGATCTCCGTCATCGGCGCCGGCAACGTCGGTGCCTCGGTCGCGCAGTACACGGTCGAGAAGGAGCTGGGCGACGTGGTCCTGGTCGACGTGGTCGAGGGCATCCCGCAAGGGAAGGCTCTCGACCTGGCCCAGGCCGGGCCCGTCCACGGCTACGACTCCCGCCTGATCGGCAGCAACGGCTACGACGAGACGGCGGACTCGGACATCGTGGTGATCACCGCCGGCCTCGCCCGCAAGCCGGGCATGACCCGCGACGACCTACTCCTCAAGAACGCGGAGATCGTAGGCTCGGTGGTAGAGCAGGTGGTGAAGCGGTCGAAGAACGCGATCCTGATCCTGGTCACCAACCCGCTCGACGCCATGGTCCAGCTCGCCTGGAACAAGTCGGGGTTCCCGGCCGAGCGGGTCATCGGCATGGCCGGCGTGCTCGATTCCGCGCGGTTCCGCACCTTCATCGCCCAGGAGCTGGCGGTGTCGGTGGAGAACGTGACCGCGTTCGTGCTGGGCGGCCACGGCGACACGATGGTGCCGCTGCCGCGTTACTCGACGGTGGCGGGCATCCCGATCACCGATCTCTTGCCGCCCGACCGGATCCAGGCCCTGGTCACTCGCACCGCCAACGGCGGGGCCGAGATCGTGGCCTTCCTCAAGTCGGGCAGCGCGTACTACGCCCCCGCCGCTTCCGCGGTCGAGATGGTGGAGGCGATCCTGAAGGACAAGAAGAAGATCCTGCCCTGCGCGGCCTACCTGAACGGGCAATACGGCACGAAGGGCCTCTACGTGGGCGTCCCCGTGAAGCTCGGGCGAAAGGGTGTGGAGCAGATCATCGAGATCAAGCTCCAGAAGGACGAACAGGCCGCCTTCGACAAGTCGGCGGCCGCGGTCCGGGAGCTCGTGGACAAGCTCAAGCTATGAAGCCGATCCGGGAAGGCTGCCCGAAGTAGGCCATGCGCGAGATCCACGTCTCCTCGATCGTCGACGCGGTGAAGAAGCTCTGCATGGAGGCGAACTACTCCCTCGAGCCGGACATGCTGCGGGCCTTCGCGGGCGCGCTCGAGAAGGAGCGGTCGCCGGCCGGGCGCCAGGTGCTCCAGATCCTCCAGCAGAACGCCGAGCTGGCCCGCACCAGGAAGATCCCGTACTGCCAGGACACCGGCTTCGTGGTCTGCTTCCTCGAGCTGGGACAGGACGTGCACGTCACCGGCGGCGGTCTCTACGACGCGATCAACGATGGCGTGAGCCAGGGCTACCGGGAGGGCTACCTCCGCGCCTCGATCGTCCGCTCGCCCTTCGACCGTGTGAACACCGGCGACAACACGCCGGCGGTGATCCACCTGGACGTGGTGGCGGGCGCGGCGCTCAAGATCCAGATCATGGCCAAGGGGGGCGGCTGTGAGAACCGCTCCAAGTACAAGATGCTGACCCCGGCCGAGGGGGTGGACGGCGTGAAGGAGTGGATCCTCGAGTGCATCCGCACCGCGGGTCCCGACGCCTGCCCGCCGCTGATCGCGGGGGTGGGCGTGGGGGGTACCTTCGAGCAGGCCGCGCGGCTCAGCAAGAAGGCCCTCTTCCGCGAGCTGGGCGCGCCCAATCCGAATCCGGACGTTGCCGCGGTGGAGCGCGAGGTGCTCGAGCGCGCCAACCGCCTCGGCATCGGGCCCCAGGGCTACGGCGGCGACACCACCGCGTTCGGCGTCCACATCCTCACGTACCCCTGCCACATCACGAGCCTGCCGGTCGCGGTGACGATCGAGTGCCACGCCCACCGCCACAAAGAGGTGACGCTGTGAGCCGGCACGGGATGGGGTCAGGGCGATGATCACCGTAGGGGCCGACGGAATCAAGGAGGTCACGCCGCCGCTGAGCGACGCCGACGCGGAGTCGCTGAAGGCGGGCGACCGCGTGCGCATCACCGGGGTGATGTACACCGCGCGTGACGCGGCCCACGCCCGGCTCCTGCCCCTGATCGACGCGGGCAAGCCGCTGCCGATCGACGTGCGGGGCCAGATCATCTACTACACCGGGCCCTCGCCGGCGCGGCCCGGTCAGGTGGTGGGTTCCATCGGCCCGACCACCGGCGGGCGCATGGACAAGTTCACCCCGAAGCTGCTCGCGCTGGGGCTCAAGGGCACGCTCGGCAAGGGCGCGCGCTCGCAGCCGGTCAAGGACGCGCTCTGCCAGCACAAGGCGGTCTACTTCGGCGCCATCGGCGGCGCGGGGGCGGTGCTGTCGGGCTTCGTGAAGGAGCTCGAGGTGGTGGCGTACGAGGATCTCGGCACGGAGGCCATCCGGCGGCTCGAGGTGGCCGGCTTCCCCGCCATCGTGGTCAACGACTGCCACGGCGGCGATCTCTATCAGGACGGCATGAAGGCCTACGCGAAGGGGGAGTCATGAACGGCGCAACGGTGCAGAGGCAGGGCGGACGCATCCTCGGTGAAGCGCGGCCGCCGATCGCGGCCGCGCACCTGCGGACGGATTCGTGGTGGGCGCTTCCGCTCACGGTGGTGGTGGTCCTGCTGTCCTTCATCGTCTACTCCACGTGGGCCGCGTTCCAGAACGCCCACTACTTCGCAGACCCGTATCTGTCGCCCTTCTACTCACCCTGCCTCACCAAGGCGTGCCTGCACCACAGCTTCGGCGGGTGGACGCTGCCCGACTTCACGTTCCCGATCATCGGGGTGGTGTCGCCCGCGTTCCTCATCCTGGGGGGCCCTGGCCTCTTCCGCCTGAGCTGCTACTACTACCGCAAGGCCTACTACCGCTCCTTCTGGCTGGCCCCCGCGGCCTGCGCGGTGCGGGACGTCAAGTCGGGCTACAGCGGCGAGACCCGCTTTCCGCTCATCCTGCAAAACTTCCACCGCTACACCTGGTACGTGGCGGTGCTCTTCATCGTGATGCTGACCTGGGACGCGATCCTCGCCTTCCGCTTCAAGGACGGCTTCGGGATCGGGGTCGGCACCATCGTGATGTGGATCAACGTGCTGTTCCTGGCCGGCTACACCTTCTCCTGCCACTCCTGCCGGCACGTCTGCGGCGGGGTGGTGGACGTGTTCTCCAAGGCGCCGGTGCGGTACTCCCTGTGGCGCGGGATCACCCGGCTCAACGAGCGGCACCCCGTCTTCGCCTGGCTGTCCCTGTTCAGCGTGGGGTTGACGGATCTCTACATCCGGCTCGTCTCCATGGGGATCATCCGCGACTGGAGGATTATCTGATGGCGACCACGGACTACGAGACACACGAGCACGACGTCCTGGTGATCGGCGCGGGCGGCGCCGGCCTGCGCGCGGCCATCGAGGCGGCGGCCCAGGGCGCGTCGGTGGGGCTCGTCTGCAAGTCGCTCCTCGGCAAGGCCCACACCGTCATGGCCGAGGGCGGCATCGCGGCCGCCATGGGCAACGTCTATCCGGAGGACAACTGGCAGGTCCACTTCCGGGACACCATGCGCGGCGGCAAGATGCTCAACAACTGGCGCATGGCCCAGCTCCACGCCCAGGAGGCTCCGGACCGCGTGCTGGAGCTGGAGCGTTACGGGGCCCTCTTCGACCGGACCAAGGACGGCCTGATCCTCCAGCGCGACTTCGGCGGTCACCGCTACGCGCGCCTGGCCCACGTGGGCGACCGCACCGGCCTCGAGATGATCCGCACGCTCCAGTACCACGGTATCCATCAGGGCATCGACGTCTACATGGAGTGCAAGATCGAGCGGCTGCTGAAGGACGGCGACCGCGTCGGTGGGGCCTTCGGCTACTGGCGCAACACCGGCAAGTTCGTGCTCTTCAAGGCCAAGGCCATCGTGCTGGCCACCGGTGGGATCGGCCGCGCGTGGAAGTTCACCTCCAACTCCTGGGAGTACACCGGAGACGGCCAGTCACTCGCCCTGTGGGCGGGGGCGGACCTCATCGACATGGAGTTCGTCCAGTTCCATCCGACGGGCATGGTCTGGCCGCTGTCGGTGCGCGGCCTGCTGGTGACCGAGGGTGTCCGGGGCGACGGCGGGACGCTCAAGAACAACAAGGGCGAGCGGTTCATGTTCAACTACATCCCCGAGTTCTTCAAAGGGGAGACGGCGGACAACGAGGAAGAAGCGGACCGGTGGTATACCGACAAGAAGAACAACCGCCGCACCGCCGACCTCTTGCCCCGGGACGAGGTGGCGCGCGCCATCAACTCGGAGGTGAAGGCGGGACGGGGGACCCCGCACGGCGGCGTTTTCCTCGACATCGCCTCGCGGCGGCCGGCCGACTATATCCGCAAGCGGCTGCCCTCCATGTACCACCAGTTCAAGGAGCTGGCGGGCGTGGATATCACCAAGGAGCCGATGGAGGTCGGACCCACCTGCCACTACGTGATGGGCGGGGTGCGGGTGGACGCCGATTCCACGGCGGCCACCGTGCCCGGCCTCTTCGCGGCCGGCGAGGCGGCCGGGGGCCTCCACGGATCCAACCGCCTCGGCGGCAACTCGCTCTCCGACCTCCTGGTCTTCGGCCGGCGGGCGGGACTGCACGCGGCGCTCTACGCCAAGAACCTGGGCGGGCAGATCGCGGTGGACTCGGCGCAGGTGGAGTCCATCGTCCGGGACATCCTCGAGCCCTTCACCCGCTCCGGCAGCGAGAACCCCTACGCGATCCAGGCCGACCTGCAGGAGACGATGCAGACCCTGGTGGGCATCATCCGGGTGGAGAGCGAGCTGAAGGAGGCGCTCAAGAAGATCGAGGCCCTCAAGCAGCGCGCCGGGAAGGTTCGGGTCGAAGGCGGGCGGACCTACAACCCCGCCTGGCACACCGCGCTGGACCTGGGCTCGCTGCTCACCGTGGCCCAGTGCTGCGCCATGTCGGCGCTGGAGCGCAAGGAGAGCCGCGGCGGCCACACCCGCGACGACCATCCCTACACGGACGACCAGTGGGGCGCGGTCAACCTGGTGTTGCGCCAGCGTGACGGATCGATCGAGCTGCGGCGCGAGCCGCTCCCCCAGATGCCCGCCGAGCTGAAGGTGCTCTTCCAGGAGAGAAAGTGATGGCGACCTTCACGATGCGGGTGTTCCGGGGCGGCCCCGAGGGCGGCGACTTCAAGGAGTACCGGGTCGAGGCCGGTGAGGGCATGGTGGTGCTCGACCTCATCCACCGGATCCAGGCGACCCAGGCCAACGACCTCGCCTGCCGCTGGAACTGCAAGGCGGGCAAGTGCGGCTCGTGCAGCGCGGAGATCGACGGCAAGCCGCGGCTCATGTGCATGACCCGCATGGACACCTTCAAGGAGGGCGAGCCGATCTCGGTCGCCCCCATCAGGACCTTCCCGCTGATCCGCGACCTCGTCACCGACGTCTCCTACAACTACGAGAAGGCCAAGCAGATCCCGCCGCTCCGGCTCAAGCCGCCGGACGCGGACGGCAAGTACCGGATGATGCAGGAGGACATCGATCGCGGGCAAGAGTTCCACAAGTGCATCGAGTGCTTCCTCTGCCAGAACGTCTGCCACGTCATCCGCGACCACGATCTCAAGAAGAGCTTCTCGGGCCCGCGCTTCTTCATCAAGATCGCGGGGCTCGAGATGCACCCGCTCGACACCGCCGACCGGACCCAGTTCATGCGAGAGCAGGCCGGCATCGGGCTCTGCAACATCACCAAGTGCTGCACCGAGGTCTGTCCCGAGCACATCCACATCACCGACAACGGCATCATCCCGCTGAAGGAGCGCGTGGCCGACGGCTACGACCCGGTGATGTGGGTGCTGCGCAAGCTCGGCCTCACCAAGAAGTGAGCCTCGCTCGATGAAGATCCACGAGTACCAGGGCAAGGCGATCTTGCGCGAGTTCGGCGTGCCGGTCCCCGGCGGGGACGTAGCCGACACCCCGGCCCAGGCGCGCGCGATCGCCCAGCGGCTCGGCGGCCGTGTCGTGGTGAAGGCGCAGGTGCACGCGGGCGGGCGCGGCAAGGCGGGCGGGGTCAAGCTGGCCGACGACGCGGCGGGCGCGGAGGCCGCGGCCAAGCAGATCCTCGGCATGATGCTCAAGACACCGCAGACTCCGCCCGAGGGCATCAAGGTGCTGAAGGTGCTGGTCGAGGAGGCTTCGCCGATCGCGGCCGAACTCTATCTCTCGATCACCCTCGACCGCGGGCGGGGCACCCACGTGGTGATGGCCTCGCAGGCCGGCGGCATGGAGATCGAGGAGGTCGCGGCCACCCACCCCGAGAAGATCATCCGCGAGTGGGCGGACCCCGCGCTCGGGCTGCAGGCCTTCCAGGCGCGCAACCTGGCCTTCGGCCTCGGGCTCGCCGGCGAGCAGTTCAAGCAGGGCGTGTTGCTGATCCTGAGCCTGTTCCGGGCCTATCTCGACCGGGACTGCTCGCTGGCCGAGATCAATCCGCTCGTCGTCACCAAGGACGGGCGGGTGATGGCCCTCGACGCCAAGCTGAACTTCGACGACAACGCGCTCTACCGCCACAAGGATGTGCTCGCCCTGCGCGACATCAACGAAGAGACGCCGCTGGACGTGGAGGCCTCCAAGTACAACCTCAACTACATCAAGCTCGACGGCAACGTGGGTTGCATGGTGAACGGGGCCGGCCTCGCGATGGCCACCATGGACATCATCAAGCTCGCCGGCGGCGAGCCGGCCAACTTCCTCGACGTGGGCGGGGGGGCCTCGCCCGAGCAGATCGAGAACGCCTTCCGCATCCTCTCGTCCGATCCGAGCGTGAAGGCGGTGTTCATCAACGTGTTCGGCGGCATTCTCCGGGTGGACCGGCTAGCCGAAGGCGTCATCGCCGCGGTGAAGAAGCTGGGGCTCACGCTGCCGGTGGTGCTGCGAGCCGAGGGCACCAACGTCGAGCAGGGCAAGAAGATGCTGGCCGAGTCGGGGCTCGGCCTCGTGATGGTCGACGACATGGGCGAGGGCGCGAGGAAGGTGGTCGAGCTGGCCCGGGGCACATCGCGATGACCCGGCTCCCCGATGAGCCCGCAGGGCGCCTCCCGATGATCGGGCGCTCCGATGAGCCCGAAGGGCGAAGAGGCCAAAGCGCCAGACCGAACAAGATCGCGCTCAGGCGATATAAATGAGCATTCTGGTCGACAAGAACACGCGCGTGCTGGTGCAAGGCATCACCGGCAAGGAGGGCGCCTTCCACGCCGCGCGGTGCAAGGAGTACGGCACCCAGGTCGTCGGTGGGGTCACCCCGGGCAAGGGGGGAACCACCCACGAGGGCTTCCCGGTCTGGAACACGGTGGAGGAGGCGGTCAAGGCCACCGGCGCCGACTGCGCGCTGATCTTCGTGCCGCCGCCCGCCGCCGCCGACGCGATCATGGAGGCGGCCGACGCGGGCGTGCCGCTCGTCGTCTGCATCACGGAGGGCGTTCCGGTGGCCGACATGGTGCGGGTGAGGGCCTTTCTTGGCCGTACGTCGAGCCGCCTCATCGGGCCCAACTGCCCGGGGCTCATCACGCCGGGGCAGGCCAAGATCGGGATCATGCCGGGCCACATCCACAAGGTCGGCAACGTGGGCGTGGTCTCGCGCAGCGGCACGTTGACCTACGAGGTCGTGCACCAGCTCACCCAGCGCGGGCTCGGCCAGTCGTCCTGCGTGGGGATCGGCGGTGACCCGGTCAACGGGACCAACTTCATCGACGTGCTGAAGCTGTTCCAGGCCGATCCCGACACGACCTCGATCATGATGATCGGTGAGATCGGCGGCACCGCCGAGGAGGAGGCCGCCGTCTTCATCAAGGCCCACGTCACCAAGCCGGTCGTCGGCTTCATCTGCGGCCAGACCGCGCCTCCCGGCCGCCGCATGGGCCACGCTGGCGCCATCATCGCGGGAGGTAAGGGGACTGCGGCAGAGAAGATGGCGGCCATGGAAGCCGCCGGCATCACCACCGTCAAGAGCCCCGCCGACATGGGCGCCACCGTCGCCCGCGTGGTGGGCAAGAAAGGGTAGGGATTTCTCCGCGATGGCCGTCCAGCGCACCCTGACCATCATCAAGCCGGACGCCGTGGCCAAGGGCGTCACGGGGCAGATCATCGCCCGGTTCGAGAAGGCGGGCCTCAAGGTGCTCGCCGCCAAGCTGATCCACCTGACCTCCGCGCAGGCCGGCGGCTTCTACGCGGTGCACAAGGAGCGGCCGTTCTACGCCAGCCTCTGCGCCTTCATGACCCAAGGGCCGTGCATGCCCATCGTGCTCGAGGGCGACAATGCGATCGCCCGGCTCCGCGAGCTGATGGGCGCCACCGATCCGGCCAAGGCGGACGCGGGGACCATTCGAAAGGACTTCGCGTCGTCCATCGAGGCCAACGCGGTGCACGGCTCCGACTCGCCCGAGTCGGCCGCGTTCGAGATCCCCTACTTCTTCGGCGCGCTCGAGATCTTTCCCAGATAGCGCAGGCCGGCGTGCACTTCCCGGCGTCGCTCGGGCGGAAGCAGCGACTCCTCGCCGGAATCGTCGGCGTCGGGCTCGGCTTCGGCGGGCCCTTCCTGCTCTCGGTCGCGATGGTCGCCACGTCCGGCGAGCTGAGCCTGCTCATCCTGCCGCTGCCCTTCCTGGGCGCGTTGTGGGCCATCCAGGGACTCGCGCCGAGCGGCTACACCCTCGAGGATGACGGAGTGCGGATCGAGCGGCGCTGGCGTCGCCGGCTGATCCCCTACGCGACGATCCTCGGCTGCGACCGCCGGCGGCGCCCGATCGGCGGCCTGCTGGCCGCCGGCGTCAACAACCTCTTCGGCTCCCACGGTCCGCGCTGGAACCCGCGCAGTGGCTGGCACTACCTGGCCATCACCAACACGGACGACCTGGTCTTTCTGGAGACGCGCGGTGGCTTCGTGGTCCTCTCGCCGAGCGGACCGGACGAGTTCGTGAGCGCGCTGAGCGCGCGTCTGTCGACCGGATCCACGCCATGGCCGATCCGATCGTCGTGACCGGCGACGTCCGGGTGCCCGCCTCCGCGCTGACCGTCCACGCGGTGCGGGCCTCGGGGCCCGGCGGCCAGAACGTGAACAAGGTCGCGACCAAGATCGATCTGCGGGTGGACCTGGATGCGATCGAGGGGCTGTCCGATGCCGAGCGGGCGCGCCTGCGCGCCCTGGCACGGCACCGCGCGGACGCCGCGGGGCGGCTGGTGGTGACGAGCCAGGCCACGCGCAATCAGGCGCGCAACCTGGAGGACGCCCGCGCACGCGTCGCGGACCTGGTCCGGGCCGCCCTCGTCGCACCGCGCCCGCGCGTCGGGACGCGGCCGTCGGCCGGCTCGCGGCGTCGACGGCTGGCCGGCAAGAAGCAGCGCGCGGCGGTGAAGCGCTGGCGGAGCCGCCCCGACGACAGCGACTAGTGCACGCTGCCCGCGAGGGTCGCGCTCAGCACGAGCATCGCGAGCACAACGGCGGCGATGATCGTGTAGCGGCGGTCACCCATCCACCAGAAGGCGGGGACCGCGGCGGCGACCGCGACCACCGGCGTGACCATGAGCAGGACGAGGCCGAGGGCGCTCACCGCGAGCGGCTCGATCGGACGCCTCCGCAGGCCGTCGAGCACCTGCCGGACCGACACGAAGACCCCTGGCGGGTTGCCCGCCGGCGGCCGATTCAGCAGCAGCACGTGGTGGTGAAAGCCCCCGTGCGCGGCGTAGAGCCCGAGCCCGAGCAGGACCAGCGCGATGCCGAGGAGCCCGCCAGCGAGCAGGACGCGGGCGACCAGTTGCTCGACGGAGAACGTCGAGCGAAGCGCGCTCACGGCAGGTGGAGGCCGAGGCCCCGAACGATCATCGACAGTGCCAGGTAGACCACGATCGGAAGGAAGAGCTTACGGACGGTGGTGTTGCGCATCCGGGCCATCAGGGTGGTACCGAGGTAGGCGCCCACGAGAACCCCGATCGCGACCGGCGCCGCGATCAGGGTGTGGATGTCGCCCCGACTCCAGTAGATGCTCGCGCTGGCCGCGGCGGTGAGCCCGATCATGAAGTTGCTGGTGGCCGTCGAGACCTTCATGGGCAGCCGCATCAGGTAGTCCATCGCGAGCACCTTGAAGGCGCCGCTGCCGATGCCCAGCATCCCGGAGAGCAGGCCCGCCCCGAACATGGCCGCGAACCCGTGGACCACCCGCTGCGCCCGGTAGGCGACCTCGCGCTGCAGGCGGAGGTCGTGGTAGCTGCCCCCCAGGTCGAAGCGGAGCGCGAGCGGATGGTCCGGGAGGCTCTCCGGGAGCTCGTCGCGCAGCTGCTTGACGGTGGTGAACGCGGAGTAGGAGAGGGCCAGGCCGAGGATCAGCTCGAGGACCCGGACCGGCACCACGCCGGCCAGCAGAGCGCCGACGAGCGCGCCGGTGATGGTGGCGATGACGAGGAACAGGCCGAGCCGCAGGTTGCTCAGGCCCGTGCGCAGGTACGAAGCAGCCGCACCGCTCGAGGTGGCGATGACCGAGACGATGCTGGCGCCCATCGCGTAGTGCAGGTCGACACCGTAGAACACGGTGAGGATCGGGATGAGGAGAATGCCTCCTCCCAGGCCGAGGATGGCGCCCACCGCTCCGGCCCCGATCGACGTGGCGAGGACTGCGATCGAGAATACGGTGATGCTCATGGGCGCAGAAGCCGGGCGACACCGCCAGTCGCGGGCGCGCGGCGCGCAGGTCGGTCGATCATCGCACTGCCATGGTAGACCGCGTCGACGCGTGGCGCCATCGGGTAGGAATGGCAACTGCGGCGGCGGCCCCGGCCCGGTGGGGCCAAGCCCGGGGGGCGCGGGGACGGGCCGGCCCGCTGGCCGCGGATGGCCGCCGTGGTAGTCTGCCGACGCGACCCATGACAAGCCAGGGGCGGGTTCCCGGACGTGGCACCTCCATCGTGACCGCGCGATCCGCCGACCGATTCCGCGAGCTCAGGAGCCAGCTCGTCACCGAGAACGAGCCCCAGTTCCTGAGCCACGACCGGAGCGTGGCGCGTCACTGGGGGCGCCTGCCGGACGCGTATCCGGATTTTCAGCTCTGCCTCGTCGACGAGCAGAGCGGTCTTCCGATCGGCGTCGGCCACTGCGTGCCGATCGACTTCGACGGGCCCTGGGCGAGCCTCCCGGCCGGTGGACTGGACTGGGCTCTGGAGCGGGCATTCTCGGATCACGCGGTCGCCGGGTCGAAGATCGCGAGTGCCCTTTACATCATCATCGACGACCGGTGTCGTGGGCAAGGCTGGAGCACGCGGATGCTCGAGGCGATGCGGAGTCTCGTGATGGCCCGCGGGGTGACCCACCTCGTTGCGCCCGTGCGGCCGTCCCGGAAAGCGTTGTACCCGCTCATCCCCATCGAGGCGTATTGCGGCTGGCGGAGCGACCGGCAGGAGATGTTCGACCCCTGGCTGCGCGCTCACCGTCGCGTCGGAGGGACTGTGCTCCACCCCTGTCACGAGTCGATGGTCGTGGAGGCATCCGTCGCCGAGTGGACGGCGTGGACGGGATTGCAGTTTCCCTCCGCCGGCGACTACGTCATCCCGGGCGGTCACGTTCCGCTGGCCGTCTCCGACGGCCGGGGCCGCTACCGTGAGCCCGGGGTCTGGCTCCTGCACTCTCTCGGATAGGCGGCTCCGGCCGCGGCGATGGCGTCCGGCGTCGCGGTCCGTCGTCGCTTTCCTGCTAGAATCGGCCGCATGACGGCGGCCATCGATGTCCCCGAGCGCTTCAACGCCGCCGTGTACTTCCTCGATCGCCACGTCGGCGACGGTCGGGGTGGCCGCACCGCTTTTCGATTCGCGGGCCGGGCCGTGACCTACGCGGAGGTCGCGCTGCGCGCCAACCGTCTGGGCAACGCGCTCCTCGCCCGCGGCGTGCAGATGGAGCAGCGCGTGCTCCTGGCCCTGCCGGATCGCCCCGAGTTCGCGGAGGCGTTCTGGGGCGCGATGAAGATCGGGGCGGTGCCGGTGCCGGTCGGCGACGGTCTGCCCGCCGAGGAGCTCGCGTTCATGCTGCAGGACAGCCGCGCCCGGGCGGTGGTCGCCTCCGACACGGCGGCCGCCGCCGTCCTCACGGTGCGGGCCCGCTGCCCGTCGCTCGAGGCGGTGATCGCGGTTGGGGGGCGGCGGCGCGGCGCGCTCGAGTACGAGCGGCTGCTGGAGCGCGCCTCCCCCGAGCTGGCCGCCGCCGACACGAGCCGCGACGACGTCGCGCTGTGGGGCTATACCTCCGGCTCCACCGGGCCGCCCAAGGCGGCCGTGCACCTGCATCACGATCTCGTCTATTCCGCCGAGCTGGTGGGGCGGGGGACCTTCGGGATCGAGCCCGACGACCTCATCTTCTCGGCGTCCAAGCTCCACTTCGCCTTCGGGCTCGGCAACTCGCTCTACTTCCCGGCGCTGGTGGGCGCGGCGTCCCTGCTGGTCCCGGAGCGGCTCGAGCCCGAGCGTGTCTTCGAGCTGATCGCGGCCGAGCGGCCCACCGTGCTGTTCGCGGTGGCCACCGTGTACCGGCGGCTGCTCCAGGTCGACGGCGCCGAGCGGCGGTTCGATCTCTCCTCACTGCGGCTCTGCGTCTCTTCGGGCGAAGCGCTCCCGCCCGCCCTCTTCCACGGATGGAAGTCGCGCTTCGGCCACGAGCTGCTCGACGTGGTGGGCTCGACCGAGGCGCTGCACGACTACCTCGCGAACCGGCCGGGCGAGGCGCGGCCGGGCTCGAGCGGCCGTGTCATCCCGGGCTACGAAGCGCGCCTCGTGGACGACGAGGGCCGTCCGGTGGCGCCGGGCTTGGTGGGCCAGCTGCTGATCAAGGGCGACTCGACGGCGGCGTGCTACTGGAACCGCCACGAGCGCACCAAGGCCACCATGCTGGGCGAGTGGCTGCGCACCGGCGACATGTTCTACCAGGACACCGACGGCTACTACTACTTCTGCGGCCGTGCCGACGACATGCTGAAGGTGGGCGGCATGTGGGTCTCGCCCGTCGAGGTCGAGGCTTGCCTGGCCGAGCACGCCGCGGTGCTGGAGGTGGCGGTGGTCGGGCGGGGCGACGCTGACGGGCTCACCAAGCCGCACGCCTACTGCGTGCTGCGCGACGGCCGGGCGGGCTCGGACGCCCTCGCGGCCGAGCTGCGGGAGTCGGTGCGCAGGCGCCTCGGCGGCTACAAGTCGCCCCGGTGGATCGACTTCGTGGCGGAGCTCCCCAAGACCACCACCGGCAAGGTCCAGCGGTTCGCGCTGCGCCGACGGTAGATGCGCGTCGTCGTCGAGCGAGTGTCCAAGACGTTCGCGGACCGGCGCGGCCGCGACGTCGTCGCGTTGAGTCAGGTCGACTTCGCGGTGGAACCGCAGGAGTTCGTGGCGCTCCTGGGCCCGTCCGGCTGCGGCAAGTCCACGCTGCTCAACATCATCGCAGGGCTTCTGCCGGTCACGTCGGGACAGGTCTACTTCGAGGGGGAGGCGCGTCCGGGCCGCCCCACCTCGGCCACCGTCTTCCAGGAGTTCGCGCTCTTTCCCTGGCGCACGGTGCGGGCCAACGTGGAGTTCGGCCTCGAGGAGCTCGGCGTGTCCGGGATCGACCGCATCGAGCGCACGCGGCGCTACCTCGACATGACCGGGCTCGCCGGCTTCGAGGGCAAGTACCCGCACCAGCTCTCGGGTGGCATGCGCCAGCGGGTGGGCATCGCGCGGGCCCTCGCGGTGGAGCCGGCGGTGCTGCTACTGGACGAGCCCTTCTCGGCCCTCGACGCCCAGACCCGCACCCTGATGATGGACGAGCTGCTCGCGATCTGGGAGCGCACGCGCCAGAGCATTCTCTACGTCACCCACAACATCCAGGAGGCCGTCTTCATGGCCGATCGGGTGATCGTGCTGTCGCGGCGGCCCGGGGAGGTGCTCGACGTGGTGCCGATCAAGCTCGGCCGCCCGCGTCGCGAGAGCCAGCAGACCGAGGCGGTCTTCGTGCAGGCGGCCGACCGTATCTGGGGGATGATCAAGTCGCAGGCCCAGGCCGCCCTGCTTGAGGGCGAGGCCCTGTCGGAGCGCGGGGTCTGATGGTGGTGGAGCGGCTGATCGTCGTCGATCGCACCGCGTTCCTCCGTCGGCCGGACTACCGGACGGTGCGCGTCTTGGCGCTGGTGGGCCTGCTGATGCTGTGGGAGGCGATCACGCGCACCGGCTGGGTGTCGTCGCTGTTCCTGCCCGCGCCGTCCGGGGTGCTGGCCGAGGGCTACGATATGGTCCGTTCGGGCCAGCTGTTCGTCCATCTCGACGCGAGCCTCGCGCGGCTGGCCTGGGGCTTCGGGGTCGGCGCGGCCACCGGCATCAGCGTGGGGATCGCGGTCGGGTTCTTCTCGCTCGCCGACGCCGTGGTCCAGCCGATCATCGCGGCCACCTTCCCGATCCCGAAGATCGCGCTGCTGCCGCTCCTGATCCTCTGGCTCGGCATCGGCGAGGCCTCGAAGGTCGCGGTGGTGGCGCTCGGCGTCTTCTTCCCGATGGCCATCAACACCTACGCGGGGGTGCGGCAGGCCGACCCGCTCCTGATCCGCGCCGCCGTCTCGTTCGGCGCCGGGCCATGGAGCATCATCCGGAAGGTGGTGGTGCCGTCGGCCCTGCCGATGGTCTTCGCGGGCCTGAAGCTGGGCGCCGGCATCGCGCTGCTGCTCCTGGTCGCGGCCGAGCAGATCGCGGCCGATTCGGGCATCGGCTTCCTGATCTTGCAGTCCGGCAACCTGATGGAGACGACCAAGCTCATGGTCGGCATCGTGGTGCTCTCGCTCCTGGGCGTGCTCTCGCACTGGGCGCTCGGCGGTCTCGAGCGCGCGGTGATCCGGTGGCGACACACGTGATCTCGGAACCGATCGGAGGACATGTCCCATGCGCCTGATCCGACTCCTCGGCCTGCCGCTCCTCTCCTTCGTCTTCGCGGCCGGTCTCCTCGCAGCTCCGGGGGTCCACGGCCAGCCCAAGGCGGCGCCGGTCCCCCGGGCGGAGCCAGTGAAGGTGGGCGTGCTCAAGCTCACGTCCTCCGCGCCCATCTTCGTGGGCGTGGAGAAGGGCTTCTTCCGGGAGGCGGGCATCGAGCCCGAGCTCGTCTACTTCCAGGCGGCCGCTCCCGTCGCCACCGCGCTCGCGGCGGGCCAGCTCGACGTGGGCGCCACCGGGCTCACCGCCGCCCTCTACAACATCGTGCTGGGCGGGGAGAAGCTGTGGATCGTGGCCGACAAGGGCCGTGAGTGGCCCGGCTACCCGCTCGTGGCGATCGTCGTGCAGAAGGAGCTGTGGGACAGCGGGCTGCGCTCGATCAAGGGCCTCAAGGGCAGGCGGATCGGCGTCACCCAGCTCGGCTCCACGTTCCACTACCACATCGGGAACATCCTGGAGAAGGACGGGCTCACGCTCGCCGACGTGAAGATCGTGCCGCTGCAGGCCATGCCGGCCACCGTGGAGGCGCTCAAGGGTAAGCAGGTCGACGCGATCCTGGTGCCGCAGCCTTTCCCGGGGGCGGCCGAGGCGCAGGGATTCGGCAAGATCATGGCGTGGGCGGGCGATCTCTACCCGTGGCAGATCGCGACCATCTTCTACTCCGGCAAGTTTGCCGCCGATCGGGCACGCGCGGTGGCCTTCATGAAGGGCTACGTCAAGGCCTCGCGCTACTACTTCGACGCGGCCCTGGTCCGGAAGGACGGGCGCATCGTGCCCGGGCCGGGCTACGACGAGGTGGTCGAGATCACCGCGAAGTACACCGGGGCCCGACCCGAGATCATCAGGCTCGGGTTTCCCTTCCAGGACCGCAACGGGCGGCTGCTGGTGCCGGACGTCGAGCGGCAGATGGCCTGGTGGACCGCCAACGGCTTCATGAAGAAGTCGATCCCTCTGAAGTCCATCGTCGACACCTCGTTCGTGGAGGAGGCCGTGAAGGCACTCGATCGCTGAATCGGCGCGGGCTTGCGTTGCGCCGCCACAGACAATCCTGCTATCATCCCCCCGACGTGAGTGCCCCGTTCGGGAAGGTCCTCATCGCGAATCGCGGCGAGATCGCCGTCCGGGTCATCCGGGCCTGCCGCGAGCTTCACATCAAGACCGTGGCCGTCTTCTCCGAGGCCGATCGCGAGGCTCTCCACGTCCTGCAGTCCGATGAAGCGGTCGCCATCGGGCCGGCCCCGGCGGCGGAGAGCTACCTCGTCATCGACCGGCTCATCGCGGCGGCCCGCAGCACGGGCGCCGACGCGGTCCACCCCGGCTACGGATTCCTCGCCGAGAACGCGGCCTTCGCCCAGGCCTGCCAGGACGCCGGGCTCACGTTCATCGGGCCCACGCCTGCCGCCATCCGCGCGATGGGCGACAAGATGGCGGCCCGCCGTGCGGCGATCGCGATGGGGGTGCCGGTGGTGCCCGGCACCGAGCAGCCGGTGACGGACGACGCCGAGGCCGCGCGGGTGGCGGAGCAGGTTGGCTACCCGATCATGCTCAAGGCGGCGATGGGCGGCGGCGGCAAGGGCATGCGGCTGGTGCGCGCGTCCGGCGAGCTCGCGGCCGCGCTGCGGGCCGCGCGCTCCGAGGCGGGGGCCGCCTTCGGAGACGCGGCGGTCTACATCGAGCGCTTCGTCGACGAGCCGCGCCACATCGAGATCCAGGTGCTGGCCGACGCCCACGGCGGCATCGTGCACCTGGGCGAGCGGGAGTGCTCGATCCAGCGCCGGCACCAGAAGCTGGTGGAGGAGAGTCCGTCGCCGTTCGTCACGCCCGAGATGCGCCGCCGCATGGGCGAAGCCGCCTGCCGCGTGGCCGCGGCGGCCGGCTACGTGAACGCGGGCACCGTCGAGTTCCTGGTGGACCGCGAGCGCAACTTCTACTTCCTCGAGATGAACACGCGGCTGCAGGTCGAGCACCCGGTGACCGAGCTCGTGACCGGGCGCGATCTGGTGAAGGATCAGCTCCGCATCGCGGCGGGGGAGAAGCTCGGTTTCACCCAGGACGACGTGACGCTCCACGGCTGGGCGATCGAGTGCCGGATCAACGCCGAGGATCCGTACGCCTCGTTCATTCCCTCGCCCGGGCGCGTGGCCGGACTGCAGGCGCCCGGCGGACCGTGGGTGCGGGACGACACCGGCGTCTACGCGGGCTGCACGATCCCGCGCTTCTACGACACCTTGATGGCCAAGCTGATCGTGTGGGGACCCGATCGCGATGCGGCCACCGCGCGCATGGCGCGCGCGCTCGCCGAGTACAAGGTCGTGGGCGTGCAGACCACGATCCCGATCCTGCAGCGGATCGTCGCGCATCCAGATTTCACGGCCGGACGCCTGTCCACCGGCTTCATGGAGCGGCTGCTGGCCTCCGACCGGCCGGAGGCCGCGGGCCGGCACCGTCAGATCGCGCTCATCGCGGCCGCCCTCACCGCCTACGAGCGCGCGGGGCGTCAGGGAGCCGCGTCCTCGACCGCGCCGCCGGCGCCGTCCAGCGCGTGGCGGCAGGCCCTGCGCCCGGGCTGGAGGAGCCGGTGAAGTTCCAGACCCAGGTCGGAGGCGAGATCGCCCCGATCGAGGTGACGGGCGAGGCCGGCCGCTACATGATCACGCTCGACGGCGTGGCCCTCACGGTGGACGCGCGGCAGACCGGGGAGGGCATCTGGTCGATCCTGCTCGGGGGCGCTTCCCATGTGGTCGACGTGACCGAGCAGGACGGCGCCTACGCGGTGGACGTGGGCGGCGAGCGCTACGCGATCCGCGTCGAGGAGGAGTCCCGCTACATCATCCGCACGCGCGGGGCCAAGGGCGGCGAGCGAGGCCAGGTGCTCAAGGCCCCGATGCCGGGGAAGGTGACGCTCATCGCGGTCGCGGTGGGCCAGTCGGTCGCAGCCGGCCAGGGTCTGATCGTGCTGCAGGCCATGAAGATGGAGAACGAGTTCAAGGCGCAGGTGGCGGGGACGGTGAAGGAGATCCGGGTGACCGCCGGGCAGGCCGTGAACCCTGGCGACATCCTCGTGGTCATCGAGTAGCCGGGGGAGTCGCCATGGCCGCCGCCATCGAATTCAGGGGCGTCAACAAGTGGTTCGGTGAGCATCACGTGCTCAGCGATGTGGACCTGAGCGTGGACGCGGGCGAGGTCATCGTGGTCTGTGGGCCCTCCGGCTCCGGCAAGAGCACCCTGATCCGGTGTGTGAACCGGCTCGAGCCCATCCAGAAGGGCGACATCCGGGTGCACGGCCAGTCGATCTCGGGAGACGGGGCCGACCTGGTGAAGCTGCGCACCGAGGTCGGGATGGTCTTCCAGTCCTTCAATCTCTTCCCCCACATGACGGTGCTGCAGAACATCATGCTGGCGCCCCGCAAGGTAAAGGGCATGGCGGCGCCCGACGCCGAGAAGATCGCACGCAGCCTGCTCGAGCGCGTGCGCATCCCGGACCGCGCGGGCTACTACCCGGCCAATCTCTCGGGCGGCCAGCAGCAGCGAGTGGCGATCGCCCGGGCGCTCGCGATGCAGCCCCGGATCATGCTCTTCGACGAGCCCACCTCGGCCCTCGACCCCGAAATGATCAACGAGGTGCTCGACGTCATGACCGACCTCGCCCGGGAAGGCATGACCATGATGGTGGTCACCCACGAGATGGGCTTCGCCCGCCGGGTGGCGAGCCGCGTCGTCTTCATGGACTACGGCAAGGTCGTGGAAGTCCAGAAGCCGGAGCCCTTCTTCGCCACGCCGCAGTCGGACCGGGCGAAGGACTTCCTGTCCAAGATTCTTACCCACTAAGCCCAAGGAGGATGTGCATGCGAAGAATGATAGGGATCGTGATGGTGCTGGCCCTGCTCGCGGCGGGGATGACCCCGGCGCTGGCCCAGCAGAAGAGCACGCTGGACAAGATCGGCGAGACGGGCACGCTGACCATTGGCACTCGCACCGGCTCGCCGCCCTTCGGCTACGTCAACAGCAAGAACGAGTGGGTCGGCTTCTCGATCGACCTGGTCGACGAGCTGATCAAGCCCGCGATCGAGAAGAAGCTCGGCAAGCCCATCAAGGTGGAGAAGAAGGAGAGCACGCCGCCGACCCGTATCCCACTGCTTTCGTCCAACGCGGTGGACCTCATCGCCGAGACGATGACCGATACGAGAGCCCGGCGGGACAGCGTGGACTTCACCCTCACCTACTTCGTCACCGGCGCCCAATTCCTGGTGAAGAAGGGCAGCCCGATCAGGGGCATCAAGAACATCGACGGCAAGCGCATCGCGGCCCAGCAGGGCTCGACCAACGCGAGGATCATTCGCGAGAAGGCGCCCAAGGCCGTGCTGCGCGAGTTCCCCGACCAGCCGGCGGCCTTCCAGGCGCTGGTGCAGGGTCAGGTGGACGCGTACACCAATGACGGCATCCAGCTCGCCGGGCTCAAGGCCAAGTCGCCGAACCCGGCTCAATGGGACATCGTCGGCGACTTCTATTCGTACGAGCCCTACGGTATGGCCCTGCGGAAGGGCGACGCCGACTTCCGCAACGTGGTGAACAACGGGCTGATGGAAGGCATCGAGTCCGGCAAGTTCTTCGAGATCTACGACAAGTGGTTCGGACCAAAGGGCGAGCTGCCGTACCCGATGGCGCCGCAGGTCCGCCAGTTCATGCTCCTGCAGGTCGTCCCCAAGTAAGTCGAGGCAACCCCTCACCCTGCCCTCTCCCCTGAGGGGGGAGGGAACTGGCAGGCTCTCCCACGTCGAGGGGGAGAGGGCAGGGTGAGGGGACGCACGCGATGAACTACAAATTCAGCTGGTCGGTGCTGTGGACCGGCGAGTCCGGTCAGTGGCTGCTGAGTGGGCTCATCACCACGCTCGAGTTGTCGCTCCTGGCCTGGTTGCTCGCGGTCGCCCTCGGTATCGTCTCGGGCGCCCTCCGCACCGTACGCTTCTTGCCCCTGCGCGTGGCCTCCACGTTCTACGTGGAGTTCTTCCGCAACGTCCCGCTCCTCGTCTGGATGTTCTTCTGGTACTTCGCGATTCCGCCAATCCTGCCCCAGGCGGTCCAGGACTTCCTGTTCGCCCATGGTCTCGAGTTCTGGGCCGCGGTCTGCGCCCTCGGCGTCTACAGCGGCGCGCGCTTCTCCGAGGTGCTGCGCTCGGGCATCCAGGCCATCCCGAAGACGCAGCTCGAGGCCTCGGTGGCCTCCGGCCTCACCACGTTCCAGGCCTACCGCTACGTGATCCTGCCGGTGGCGCTCCGGCTCATCATTCCCCCGGGCACCAACGAGTCCCTGAACCTGCTCAAGAACTCCTCGGTGGCCCTCACGATCAGCGTGGCCGAGCTGACCTTCCAGTCGCGCCAGATCGAGACTTACACCGCCAAGGCCATCGAGGCGCTCACCGCGGGGACCCTGATCTACCTGGTGCTCTGCGTCTCCATCGCCACGATCATGTCATGGGTGGAGCGACGGACCGCGATCCCGGGCCTGATCGTCGGCAGGCGGCAGCGGCGCTAGCCGTGCTCGATCTCGACGTCATTTGGCGCAATTTCCCGTTCTTGATGCTCCAGGGGCTCCTGGGCATCGGCAACTTCGTCGGCGGAACTCTGCGGCTGGCGATCCCGGCGATCGTCCTGGGCTTCGTCCTCGGCATCTTCATCGGGATCGCGCGGCTGGCCCCGCAGTGGTGGATCCGCATGCCGGCCACGATGTACGTCGAGTTCTTCCGCGGAGTGCCGCTGGTCATGGTGATCTTCTGGATCTGGATCGTCGTGCCCGTCGTGCTCAAGATGTCCATCCCGGAGTTCGGGGTGGCGCTGGCCGCGTTCGTGGTCTTCGAGGCCGCCTACCTCGGGGAGATCGTGCGCGCGGGCATCCAGTCGGTACCGCGCGGGCAGGTGGAGGCAGGCACCGCGCTCGGGCTCAGCGGTGCCCAGGGCATGCGCTTCGTGATCCTGCCCCAGGCGCTCAAGAACATGATCCCGTCGCTGGTGACCCAGTTCATCGTGCTGTTCAAGGACACCTCGCTGGCCTCGATCATCGGCTTCATGGATCTGACCAAGGCGGCCCAGGTCGTGAACAACCGCGAGATCCGCCCGTTCCCGATCTACCTCTTCATCGCGGTGGTGTACTGGGTCTGCACCTACTCCATGTCCCGCTACGCGCGCCACCTGGAGAAGAGGATGGGCCCTGCCTGAGGTCGTCCTGCCCACCGGCGTCCGCCTGCACTGGCGGGAGGCCGGGCTGGCTCCTGGCCCCCATGCGTCGTCTCCACCGGTGATCGTGTGGATCCACGGCGGGTCGGTCGAGGACTCGTCGGTGATGGTGCCCGATCTCGAACCGTTCTTCGGGCGGCTGCGCGCCCTGTTCCCCGACACCCGAGGCCACGGACTCTCCTCGCGCTTCGAGCGGGTGGAGGACTATACTTACGCGCGCAAGGCCGAAGACCTGCTGGCGTGGCTGGACGGCCTCGGCGTGCGCGAGGCGGTCTGGGGCGGCGCCTCCATGGGCGGAGCGCTCTCGCTGTGGATCGCGGCGCACACGCCGGAGCGCGCGCGGGCGGTGGTCTCGATCAGCGGGCCGCCGTACGCGCCCTCGCCGGAGGACAAGGCGTGGTGGGCGCGCCACCGCCCGCTGGTGGAGGCCGGGCGCTTCGAGGAGTACTTCGACGCCAACGTGCGCCTGCGCATGGGCGAGGCCGCGCTGGCCCGGCTCAAGGCGCGGCCCGATCGCTACGCCGATCTGGCCGCCTCCCTGCGCCGCCACTCGGTGGCCTCGCTGCTGGCCCTCCTCGACGAGACCTATAGCCGGCACGAGTGGCTGGAGGACTGCCGGCGCATCCGCTGCCCGGTCCAGGTGATCGCGGGCTCGCTGGACAGCTTCCCGACCGTGGCGATGTCGCGGCGGCTGGCCGACAGCATCCCGGGCGCACGGCTGCACGTGGTCGAAGGCGGACCCCATTTCCCGAACCGGACCCACCGCGCCGAGGTACAGGGCGTCATCGCCGCCTTCCTCGACACCATCGGCCTCTAGGTTGGGGTCAGGTCTTACATTCCGACATTTTTTCAAACGGTGTGGCGAGTCGCACGTGTCTCGAAATGTCGGAATGTAAGACCTGACCCCACTTGTTGCGGGAGGGGCCGCGTCGGGATAGAGTCCATGCCGCCATGAACGAGGAGCAGGCCCGCATCCGGAGCTACCTGGTCGCCCAGGGCGCCAAGCTCACCCCGGCCGCCATCGTGGAAAAGGTCCAGGCGGCCATGACCGACCTTCGGGCCGCTGCGGCCGCGGTGCCGCCGGCGCGCTTCGCGGAGCGCCCGGAGCCGGAGGAATGGAGCGGCAATGAGGTGATGGCCCACGTGGTGGCCGCGGACGGCTACTTCGGCGGCGGGATCTGCCGCGTGCTCGCCGGCCAGTCGCCGGCGGGCCGGCCGGAGGGGCGAGGCGTCGAGGGCGCGCCGGTGCGCACGGCCGAGGCGTGGTACGCGCTGCTCTCCAAGCAGCGCGAGGCGCTCTTCGTTGCTGTCCGCGCGGCCGATCCGGCAGCCGCGTCCGATCAACGGATCGATCATCCGATGTTCGGCCCGCTCAGCTGGCGCGCCACGCTGCTCTTCACCCGCCTGCACGACCTGGATCACGCGGGCCAGCTTCAGAAGATCGCCGCCGCTCTCGCGGCCTCGCGTCCGGCCTGATGCGGGTCGCGATCTCGCTGCGGCTCGCCCAGACCGACTGGGCGGAGGCGAGCGACTACGTGACCGAGGCCGAGCGCCTGGGCGTCGACTTCGTCTGGTCGGCCGAGGCGTGGGGCCACGACGGCGTCACCCCGCTGGCCTTCATGGCCGCGCGTACCTCGCGCATTCGCCTCGGCACCGGCATCCTCCAGGCGGGCACCCGCACGCCCGCACTGCTGGCGATGACGGCCATGAGCCTCAGCGCCATGTCCGGCGGCCGCTTCGTGCTCGGGCTGGGCGTGAGCGGGCCCCAGGTGATCGAGGGCTGGCACGGCATCCGCTTCGACCGGCCGGTGCGCCGGATGCGCGAGACGGTCGAGATCGTCCGGCGTGCGATCCGGGGCGAGCGCCTCGAGTACAAGGGGCAGGTCTACGAGCTGCCGCTGCCCGGCGGTGAGGGCAAGGCGATCCGCTCGGCCGCGCCCCCGCAGCCCAACGTGCCCATCTATCTCGCGACGCTCTCGCCCAGAAGCCTCGAGATGACCGGCGAGATCGCCGATGGCTGGCTCGGTACCTCGTTCATGCCGGACCACGCCTACGTGTTCACCGACCACCTGGCCGCGGGGGCGGCCCGCGCGGGCCGGTCGCTCGCCGCGCTCGATCTGCAGGCGGGCGGCTTCGTGGCCTTCGGTGACGACGTGGACCGCCTGATCCCGCCCCGCCGTCCCGGGCTCGCATTCACGCTCGGGGCCATGGGCTCGCGCCAGCACAACTTCTACAACGACGCCTATCGCCGCGCCGGCTACGAGGACGTGGCCCGCGAGGTCCAGCGCCTCTGGCTCGAAGGCCGCCGGGAGGAGGCGGCCGCGCGGGTGCCCGACGAGCTGGTGCTGAAGACCAACCTGCTCGGCACCGACGCCATGGTGCGCGCGCGCCTGCAGGCCTATCGCGCGGCCGGGATCACGACCCTGCGCGTCGAGCCGGCCGGCGACGGCCTGGCCGCGCGGCTCGAGACGCTCGGCCGGCTGCTGGACCTCATTCGTGCCCTGGGATAGCATGGCCCTCGGCCCTGCCCGACAGCCCCCGAGACCCGAGAGGAGCCCGACATGGACCTGAACTACTCGCCGGACGAGCTGGCCTTCCGCGACGAGGTGCGCGGCTGGCTTCGCAGCAACCTGCCCGACGATCTGCGCCAGAAGATGGAGAGCTACCAGGAGCTCTCCAGGGACGAGCTCCTGCGCTGGCACAAGATACTGGCCAAGAAGGGCTGGGTCGCGCCGGACTGGCCCAAGGAGTGGGGCGGCACCGACTGGAACGTGGTGCAGCGGTACATCTTCGAGGAGGAGTGCGGCTTCGCGGCGACCCCCATGGTCGTGCCCTTCGGCGTGCGCATGTGCGCCCCGGTGCTGCTGCAGTTCGGCACCGAGGCTCAGAAGAAGCGGTTCCTGCCGCGCATCTATCAGGGCGAGGACTTCTGGTGCCAGGGCTACTCGGAGCCCGGCTCGGGCTCGGACCTGGCCTCGCTCAAGACGCGCGCGGTACGCGAGGGCGATCACTACGTCGTCACCGGCCAGAAGATCTGGACGACGCTCGCCCACCACGCGGACTGGATCTTCTGCCTCGTGCGGACGGATCCCAACACCGGCAAGCGCCAGGACGGCATCTCGTTCCTGCTGATCGACATGAAGACGCCAGGCATCAGCGTCCGCCCGATCGTGTTGATGGACGGAAGCAAGGAGGTCAACGAGGTCTTCTTCGACGAGGTTCGAGTGCCGGCCGAGAACCTCGTGCACGAGGAGGGCAAGGGCTGGACGGTCGCCAAGTACCTGCTGGGCTACGAGCGCATGGGCACCGGTCGCATCGGCGCCTCCAAGCGTGAGCTGGCCAAGCTGAAGGAGCTGGCGAGCGAGCAGATGAAGGACGGCCGCCCGCTCATGGACGACCCGCGCTTCCGGGACCGGCTCACCCGCGTGGAGGTCGAGCTGATGGCGCTCGAGATCACGAACCTGCGCTTCCTCGATCAGATGCGGCGCAGCGGTCGTCCGCCCGGCGCCGACGTGTCGATGCTCAAGATCAAGGGCACCGAGATCCAGCAGGCCATCACCGAGCTGATGATGCAGGCGGCGGGGCCGCTCGCGCAGGCCTTCCGGCCCGTCGACGCCATGGACTTCGACCACTTCACGGCTCGCCTGGCCCCTCGCTACTGCAACCTGCGAAAGGCGACGATCTACGCTGGCTCCAACGAGATCCAGCGCAACATCATCGCCAAGGCGACGCTCGGACTCTAGTGGCTCGGCGCGAGGCGATTTCCGACGGGGCCGGAGGGTGGCCTGGGGGGCCTCTGACCACGACCCGCTGGGTCGCCATCTTGCGTGAGGAGTTCCCAATCTGGGAGGGAGGCGTGCCGGGCATTCCTCGGCGGGGAACGGGTCAGCCGGCCCCCCAGGCCCACCCTCCGGCCCCGTCGGCGTTTGCGACATGACGAACGACCGAGTTCAGGAGCGATGAAATGAATTTTGACTTGAGTGAGGAGCAGCAGCTGCTTGCTGATTCCTTGAAGCGGTATCTGGCCAACGAGTATTCGATCGATGCGCGGGCGAAGATCGTGGATTCGCCCACCGGCTGGAGCGAGAAGGTGTGGGCGGCCTTCGCGGAGATGGGGCTGCTCGGCGTGCCTTTCGCCGAGGAGCACGGCGGCTTCGGGGGCACCGCGGTGGACGTGATGCTCGTCATGGAAGCGCTCGGTGAGAGTCTCGTCGTCGAGCCCTACTGGGTCAACGTCGGGCTCGGCGGGCGGCTCGTCGTCCGGGGCGGCTCCGAGGCGCAGCGGAAGCGCATCCTCCCCGCGCTGATCCAGGGCAAGCAGCGTCTTGCCTTCGCCCACACCGAGCGCACCGCCCGCTACGACCTGGCCCACGTGGGGACGCGCGCCAAGCGCACCGGCGCCGGCTACACGCTCGACGGCGAGAAGCGGGCGGTGCTGCACGGCGGCTCCGCCGACACCCTGATCGTGTCCGCCCGCACGGGTGGCGGCGATACCGATCCGACCGGCATCAGCCTGTTCCTGGTGGAGCGCACGGCTCCCGGGGTGACGCTGAAAGAGTACCGGACCATCGACGAGCTGCGCGCCGCCGACGTCTGGCTCTCGGGCGTGTCGGTCCCGTCGGGCGCGCTCCTTGGAGACGAGGGCCGCGCGCTGCCGCTGATCGAGGACGCCGCCGACTACGCCACCGCGTTGCTCTGCGCGGAGGCGGTGGGGGCCATTCGCTTCGCCAACGAGGCCACGCTCGAGTACCTGAAGACTCGCCGCCAGTTCGGGGTGCCGATCGGCAGCTTCCAAGCCCTCCAGCACCGCATGGTGGACATGGTCATCAGCTACGAGCAGGCCCGGTCGATGGCCTGCCTGGCGTGCGTGAAGGCCGACACGGCGCCGCCGGCCGAGCGGCGCCACACCGTCTCGGCGGCCAAGATCAAGGTGGCAGACGCCTGCCGGCACGTGAGCCAGGAGGCGGTGCAGCTCCACGGCGGCATGGGCATGACCGAGGAGCTGAAGATCAGCCACACGTTCCGGCGGCTGACCATGATCGGACAGACCTTTGGCGACGCCGAGCACCACCTGGAGCGGTTCGCCCGGAGCGACGCGGCGGGCGCCTGACGCCCCGAAAAGTTGACTCCCTGCGAGGGTTCCGCCCATAGTCGTGCAGTATGGATGGGCAGGAACCTGCGGGACGGCCATCGTTCTTTCGCAAGCCCTCCCCGCCGGGCGGCTCCCCGCCGCGGCGCCCGGTAGCCCCGCCACCGGTTCCGCCCGGAGCCGCGCCACCGTCGCCACCCCCACCCCCGGCGAGCCCGCCCACCGGCGTGGTGGCAGCTCCGCCACCGGCACCTCCACCGCCGGCTCCGATGCCCGGCGGCCCCGGCGTCAGGCAACCCTTCTTCCACGGGGCCGGGGGCACCCTCTTCGGCATCCACGTCGTCAACGTGCTGCTGACCCTGGTAACGCTCGGCGTCTACTACTTCTGGGCGAAGACGCGGGTGCGCCAATACCACTCGAGCCAGACCGAGATGGAGGGAGACCGATTCGCCTATCACGGGACGGCCAAGGAGCTGCTGCTCGGAACGCTGAAGGCTCTGCTCGTCTTCGGCCTGCCGGTGCTGCTGCTGAACTTCATCCGCGACGTGCTCGACGTCCCGATCATGCTGAAGGTCACGGCCGGACTGATCTCCGGCAGCCTGATCTTCGTCTTCTTTCCCATCGCCGTGGTGGGCGCGCGGCGGTACCGCCTCAGCCGCACCTCCTGGCGCGGCATCCGCTTCTCCTTCCGCGGCCGGGTCTGGGAGCTGATCAAGATCTTCATCCTCGGCAGCTTCCTGACCGGTCTCACGGTCGGGCTGTACTACCCGTTCTTCCTCGTCAACCGCCAGAGGTTCCTGGTCTCGTATTCGTACTTCGGTAGCGAGCGCTTCGACTTCACCGGCCGCGGACGCGAGATCTTAGGCCCATTCGTGGTGGCCATCCTGCTCACCCTGCCCACCCTCGGGCTGTGCTGGGTGTGGTACGTGGCGCGGAAGCGGCGCTTCTTCTGGGATCACACCCACTTCGGCAGCGCGCGGTTCTCCTGCAGCGTGACCGGCGGCGCGCTCCTGTGGCTCTGGGTCGTCAACGTGCTCCTGATGGTGTGCACGCTCGGGCTCGCGTGGCCGTGGGTGCGCGTGCGCAACATCAACTTCTCCTTCCGCAATCTGTCCCTGGTCGGGCCGCTGGACCTGGCTCGCATCGAGCAGCAGGCGCAGCACGTCGGGAGCACGGGCGAGGGCCTGTCCGGCTTCTTCGATTCCGGCTTCGACCTGGCCTAGCCGCCGATCTCGGGTGCCTGCGCGCTGATGCGCACCGACTGGCAGGGCGTCTATCTCGACGGACGGACCGCGGCCCGACGGCCGGCCACGATCCGGCTCATGCGCGAGGGCCTCGAGATCACCCCCGCGGGCGGCGCGACGCGGCTCTGGCCCTACCGCGAGCTGCGCCAGACGCAGGGCTTCTACGCGGGCGAGGAGGTACGGCTCGAGCGGGGGGGCGAGCTGCCCGAGACCTTGCTCGTGCCCGACGTCGCGTTCCTGGAGAGCCTCCAGGAGATGGCCCCGCACGCGGGCTCGCGCTTCCACGACCCCCGGCGGCGCGGGGCGCGGCTGCGCTGGACCATCGTCGCCGGGGTGGGGGTGCTCGCCACCGCCGCCGCGATCTACCTGTGGGGGATTCCCGCGCTGGCCGCGCTGGCCGCGCCACGCGTGCCGGTGGCGTGGGAGGAGAGCGTGGGCCGCTCGGCCATCGCCTATCTCGCGCCGCCGGAGCGCCGCTGCGGCGACCCGGAGCTCGGTCGGGTCATGGACGAGACGGTGCGACGCCTCACCACGCCGGGCCCGCCGTCACCCTACACGTTCCGCGTGCACGTGGTGAACCGGCCGCTGGTGAATGCGCTGGCGGTGCCGGGTGGATACGTCGTCGTGTTCCGGGGGCTGCTCGAGCGCGCGAGCACGCCCGAGGAGCTGGCGGGCGTGATGGCCCACGAGCTGCAGCACGTGCTCCACCGCCACGCGACCCGGGCCGTGATCCAGGACGTCTCGACCGGCCTGCTGATCATGGCCCTGACCGGCGACGTGACCGGCCCGCTCGCCTACGGCCTGCAGACGGCCCGCACGCTCGGCGAGCTGCGCTACTCGCGGCGCGCGGAGGAGGAGGCCGACACCGACGGCATGAAGATGTTGCTCGCGGCCCGCGTGGATCCGGCGGGCATGATCACGTTCTTCGAGCAGATCCAGAAGGAGGAAGGCCCCGCGCCCAAGGCGCTCACCTATCTCTCCACCCATCCACTGGCCGCCGACCGCATCGCCCGTCTGAGGGCCATGGCCGCGGCCTGGAAGGGCACGCCCGTGCCGCTGCTGCCCGGGGAGAAGTGGCCCGACCTCGTCAAGCGCTGCTGACCCGGCTCTCAGGCTTTCGGCTGCCAGGCCTTGAACCGGTCGCGCAAAACCTTCTTGTCGAACTTGCCGACGCTGGTCTTGGGGACGGCCTCGATGAAGACGATCTCGTCCGGTAGCCACCACTTGGCGACTCGCGGCTTCAGGTACTCGTAGACCTCGTCCGCGGTGAGCGTGCTCTTGAACTCGGGCTTGGGCACGATGCACGCGAGCGGACGCTCCACCCAGCGCTCGTGCGGTACCGCGATGACCGCGGCCTCCAGCACCTTGGGGTGGCCCATGATCGTGGTCTCCATGTCCACGCTCGAGATCCACTCGCCGCCCGACTTGATGAGGTCCTTCGTGCGGTCGGTGATCTGGATGTAGCCGTCCGGGTCGAGGGTGGCCACGTCGCCGGTGCGGAACCAGCCGTCGTCGGTGAACTGGGCCGCGCCTTCCGGGTTTTTGTAGTAGCCGCTGGTCACCCACGGCCCCCGCACCTGGATCTCGCCCGCGCTCTTGCCGTCCCACGGCAGCACGGTCCCGGCGTCGTCGACTATTCTCATGTCGACGCCCGCCACCGGCGCGCCCTGCTTGGCCCGGACCGCGTAGCGCTCGTCCTCGCTGAGCGCGTCCATGTATGAGCGGGGACGGCACACGCTCCCCAGCGGGGTCATCTCGGTCATGCCCCAGGCGTGCAGCATGTAGGCCCCGTACTTCTTGTCGAATAGCTCGATCAGGGTCCGCGGCGCCGCCGAGCCCCCGATGGGGATGCAGCGGATCGACGAGATGTCCCACTGCGGTTCCTTCTCGAGGATGGCCTGGATGGCGATCCACACCGTGGGCACCGCGCCCACGAGCGTCACCCTCTCGTGATGGACGATCTCGATGATGTCCCGCGGCTGCGGGTTGGGCCCGCCGAAGATCTGGGTGGCCCCGTTCATCACTCCCGCGAACGGCACGCACCAGGCGTTGGCGTGGAACATGGGCACGATGTGCAGGATTACGTCGCGCTCGCAGATGCCGAGCACGTCCACCGTGGACGAGGCGAAGCAGTGCAGGTAGATCGCGCGGTGGCTGTAGACGACGCCCTTCGGGTGCCCGGTGGTCCCGGACGTGTAGCAGATGCCGGCCGCGTCCGTCTCCTCGATGCGCGGCCACTCGGTGACCGGGGCCGAGCTCATGACGACTTGCTCGTAGTCCAGCGCGCCCGGCGGCAGGACCGCGTCCGGGGTGTCCTTCATGATGATCACGTGCTTGACGGTAGTGAGATCCGCGCGGATCGGCTCGAGGATGTGCCAGAGGCTCGCGTCGACGATCAGCACCTCGTCGCCCGCGTGGTTGACGATGTAGGTGATGTCCTGGGCGGAGAGCCGGATGTTGACGGTGTGCAGGACCAGGCCCATCAGCGGAGCCGCGAAGTACACCTCCATGTGCCGGTGCGAGTTCCACGCGAAGGTCCCCACGCGGGCCCCCTTCTGCAGGCCGAGCCCGCGGAGCGCGGCGGCGAGGCGGCAGACGCGGTCCGAGTAGTCGGCGTAGGTATAGCGCTGCAGCCCCACCCCGGGTACCCGAGTCGCCATGGTCTTCCGGTGGAAGAGCCGGCGCGTACGCTCGAAGAACTGGGTGAGGGTGAGCGGGTAGTCCATCATCAGGCCTTTCATGACGTCATCGTCCTCCCAGGTCCTCCGACGTGGCACAGCGAGAGCCGGTGTGGTGATGGCCGCGGTCCGGCCCGCGGTGCTCCCCATCATACGAGTAGAAACGGCGGATCGTCACGCGCAGCGCGTCAGGCGGTCCACTCGCGCAGGTTGCCGCCGAGTACTCCTGGACGTCGTGAGGCCCCTCGCCGGCCGGCCGGCGGCCTCCTCGGTCCGTCGCGACGTAGGCCCGCCCGTACAACGCGAGTTCGAGGTCGGTCGGCGGGTGGCCCACGGATAGCGCCGCCCGTCGTCGCCGGGGGCTGCTTTCTCCCACTCGGCCCCGGTGGGCAGCCGCCGGCCGCGACAGAGACAGCGGTCCCGGGCGCCGAACCACGAGACCTCGACGACCGGGTGGTCCTCGGAGCCCGGGTCGGCGGTGAAACAGCCGGCGCGCCGTCCATCGCTCCGCCCAGCACTCCAGTGGATGTGGGCGTCGGCGTTGTCGACGTCGAAGTAGTCCTTGACGTCGGCGCTCCGGAGGCCGCGCGCGTCCAGGAACCAGGCGAACTCTCGGTTGGTGACCTTGTGCCGGTCGAGCCAGAAGTCGCGGACGTGTACCCGGTGCATGGGCCGCTCACCCGGGACGTCGGTGTCGCTACCCATCCAGAACGCGGCGGCCTAGATGAGCCTGGTCCTCCGGCCCGCGCCGCGCGCGGCCGGGGGCACCCGATCGGGCCATCCCGCGCCGATGAGCCCCAGCGCGGCGGCCGGCACGAGAGTCCGCCGCGTCCACACGGTCACACGCATACGATAGCGTCCCGCAACCTTTACCGCCATGACGGATTCGGGTATGGTGAGGGCGCGATGAACTCCCGCTGGAGCGACACCGACGCGCAAGGCAAGAGTGACCTCGAGCTCCTCGTCTACGCCTCCCGCCTGATCGGGGCCGAGACCACGCTGGTGGTGTGGGGCGGCGGCAACACGTCGGTGAAGCGGGATGAGCGCGATCATCGCGGTCGGCCCACGCGGGTGCTGCGGGTGAAGGGCAGCGGCTCCGATCTCAAGAGCATCCAGGTGAAGGATTTTCCGGGCGTGCGCATGGACGACGTGCTGGCCCTGCTCGAGCGCCGGGACATGGGCGACCAGGAGATGGTGGACTACCTCGCCCACGCGCTGCAGGAGCCGTCGAGCCCGCGCCCGTCGATCGAGACGCTGCTCCACGGCTTCCTGCCCGCCTCCGCGGTCATCCACACTCACGCCGACGCGGTCGTCTCGCTGACCAACAACGACCGCAGCCGCGAGGTGCTCCGCGAGGTCTACGGTGGCGAGGTCATCACGCTGCCGTACCGGCGCCCCGGATTCCTGATCTCGCGCGAGGTCTCGGAGGTGTTCGCGGCCCACCCGACCGCGCGCGCGATCCTGCTCGAGAAGCACGGCACGATCTGCTGGGGCGGCTCCGTCAAGGAGGCCTACCTGGCCACCATCGAGCTGATCAGCCGGGCCGAGGAGGCGATCGCCCACCGGGCCAGGGGCCGCGCGCGCTTCGGAGGCGTCGCGCTGAGCAGCCCGCCCGCCGAGACGCGGCGGCGGGTTGCCCTCGCGGTCGCACCGCACCTGCGCGGGCTGGTGGGCAAGAGCCGTCGGCAGGTGCTGTTCTTCGACGACGCGCCGGACGCCCTCGAGTTCGCGACGTCCCGGGAGGCCGACGCCCTCTGCCGCATCGGTCCGGCCACGCCCGATCACACCATCTTCACGAAGCGGCTGCCGTGCTTCGCGCCGGTGGAGAACCCGGCGGACCCGGAGTCGGTGCGCGCCGGCGTGACCGCGGCGGTGGAGCGCTTCGTGGCCGACTACACGCGCTACTTCGAGTCGCACAACGATCACGGCGCCACCCTCACCGATCCGTTCCCGCGGGTGATCGTGGTGGGCGGACTCGGGCTCTTCGCCACCGGCAAGGATCGGCGCACCGCGGGCATCGTCGACGACATCTACCACCACACGATCTCGGTCTTGGGGGCGGCGACCGCGTTCGGCGGCTACGTCTCGCTCTCCGCGCGGGACGCGTTCGACGTCGAGTACTGGCCGCTCGAGCTCTACAAGCTCTCGCTGGCTCCGCCCGAGAAGGAGCTGGCGCGGCGCGTCGCCCTGGTGACGGGCGGCGCCAGCGGCATCGGCCGTGCGGTGGCCCAGCGACTCGCCGCCGAGGGCGGGCACGTGGTGGTGGCCGACCTCGACGCGGCGGGAGCCCGCAAGGTGGCCGAGGAGATCGTGGCGGCCGCGGGGCCCGGCCGGGCGATGGGCCTCGCCATGGACGTGACCAGCGAGGCCTCGGTGCGTGCGGCCTTCGAGGAAGCGGTGCTGTCCTACGGCGGGGTGGACATCGTGGTCTCCAACGCGGGCACCGCGCATTCCGCGCCGGTGGACCGGATGGAGCTCGCCGACTGGGAGCGCTCGTTCGCGGTGAACGCGACCGGGCACTTCCTCGTCGCCCGCGAGGGCATGCGCATCATGAAGGCGCAGGCCCTGGGCGGAGCGTTCGTCTTCGTGGCAACCAAGAACGTGATGTCACCGGGCAAGGACTTCTCCGCCTATTCGGCCTCCAAGGCGGCCGAGGCCCAGCTCGCCAAGGTGCTGTCCCTCGAAGGGGGGCCGCACGGCATCCGCTCCAACATCGTGAACCCCGACGCGGTGTTCCGTGATTCCAAGCTCTGGTCGGAGGACGTGCGCCGCGAGCGCGCGCGGGCGCAGGGCATCACCGTCGACGAGCTCGAGGACTTCTACCGGAAGCGCAACATCCTGGCCCGGCCGATCTTACCCGATGACGTCGCGGAGGCCGTGCTGTTCCTCGCCTCCGACCGGTCGGCCAAGACCACGGGCTGCACGATCACGGTGGACGGCGGCGTGAAGGACGCCTTCCCGCGCTAGGATGAACCCTACTACTGATCCGCTCGGCTCGGCTGCACCTCGCAAAGCCACGTTCGGCGCCTTCCTCTCCATGCATCCGCCCGAGGAGCAGTTCGCGCTCGCCCAGCGCTGCGAGGCCATCGGGCTCGACTCGCTGTGGACGGGTGACCACGTCTCCTTCCACAACCCGCTCTACGAATCGCTGACGCTGCTGGCCTCCTACGCCGGCATCACGAAGCGCATCAAGCTCGGGAGCGGCGTCTACTTGCTCGCGCTCCGCCGGCCGACGGTGGTGGCCAAGATCACATCGACCCTCGACGTGCTCTGCGGAGGGCGGCTGATCTTCGGGGTGGGGGTCGGCGGCGAGAACCCGAAGGAATTCGAGGCCTGCGGAGTCCCCCACAAGGAGCGCGGGGCGCGGGTCACCGAGGGCATCGATGTCGTACGCGCGCTCTGGCGTGACACGCCGGCCTCGTTCCGGGGGCGGTTCACCCAGTTCGATGGCGTCAGCATCGATCCCAAGCCCGTGCAGAAGCCGGGTCCGCCCATCTGGATCGGCGGCCGATCGGACGCGGCCCTGGCCCGCGCCGGCCGCCAGGGCGACGGGTGGGTTTCGTACGTCGTCCAGCCGGAGCGCTACGCCCAGAGCCTGGCCAAGATCCGCCGGGCCGCCGAGGACGCCGGCCGCAGCCTGGACGGCTTCGTGGCTGCGCATCTCACGTTCGTGACCGTTGGGCGCGACTACGAGAGCGCCGAGCGGAGCTGGGTGCGGATCCTGTCGACGCGCTACGCGCAGGACTTCGGGCCGCTGGCCCGGAAGTACGGAGTCATCGGCACCCCCGAGCAGTGCGCCGAGCAGATCGCGCGCTTCGCCGAGGCGGGTTGCGGCTACTTCGTGATGAACCCCATCGGCGCCCTCGCGGACGAGCGAGCCCAGCTCGAGGCGATCGCGAGCGAGATCATCCCCCGCGTGCAGAAGGGCTGAGCGTGGCGATCAAGCCGCGCGAGTGCCGGTCGGAAGTCACCGCGGTGCGCTCGGTGACCCCGGAGATCATCGAGGTCGACCTCAAGGTGATCGAGCCGGCCGACTTCACGTTCGAGGCTGGACAGTGGATCTCGGTGCCCTTCGGGCCCAAGACCGTTCGCGCGTGGAGCATGGTCTCGTCGCCCGCCCGCAAGGGTGGCTTCACGCTCTCGATCGACGTCGCGCCCGGCGGCATCGGCTCGCAGTGGGCGCGGGGCCTCCAGCCCGGCGCCCCCGTCTCGTTCAAAGGGCCGACCGGCGGGTTCGTGTTCAATCGGGCCGACACCCGGCGCGCCGTCTTCGTCGCCGAGGAGATCGGCATCGTCCCGGTCCGCTCGATCCTCAGCCATCTCTACGAGACCGGCTACGGGCGGCCCACCGCGCTGATCTACTGGGCCCGCAATCCGGGCTGGCTCGTCTACGACGCCGACTTCCGCTCGCTCGCGCGGCGGTACCCGGGTTTCTCCTACCTGCCGGTGCTGCGCGAGCCGCCGGCGATCTGGCGTGGGGAGAAGGGCGAGCCGGCGGAGGCGGTGGAGCGCCTGGTGTACGGGGTGGATCGATTGGTGGTCTACGTCTGCGGGGGCGGTGAGACCATCAACCGGGTCCGCGACGTGCTCGTCAAGAAGGGGATGGACCGCAAGAGCGTGAAGTGGGAGAAGTTCTGGTGAGAGCGCAGGTCTGCCACCTGCAGATCAACGTGCGGGACCCCGCAGTCTCCCTGCCGTTCTATCGCGAGCTGCTCGGCTATCTCGAGTACCGCACGGTCTACCAGTCCGAGACGGTGGCCGGCTTCTCGGCGGGCACGGGCGCCGACATCTGGGTCATCGCCACCGAGCCCGCCCACGTCGGCCACGGATTCCATCGCAAGCGCACCGGACTCAACCATCTGGCCTTGCGCGTCGACCGGCGCGTGGACGTGGATCGATTCCGGAACGAGTTCATGATCCCCCGCAAGCTCGACGCGCTCTACCGGACCCCGCGCGAGTTCCCCGAATACCGCCCGGGGTACTACGCGGTGTTTTTCGAGGATCCGGACCGGCTCAAGCTGGAGGTCGTGCACATCCCGGCCGGGCCGGCCCGCGCGCATGGCTGATCTCAACGGCGGTCATCTGGTCGCGCGCACGCTCAAGCAGGCCGGCGTGGGCCACGTCTTCACCCTCTGCGGCGGTCACATTCTGCCGATCTACGACGGGTGCCTCACGGAGGGTGTGCAGGTCGTGGACATGCGTCACGAGCAGGCCTGTGCCCACGCCGCCGACGCCTACGCGCGGCTGACCCGCAACGTCGGGGTGGCGCTCGTGACCGCGGGGCCGGGGGTCACCGACGCGGTCACCGGCATCGCCAACGCGCACTCGGCGCGGAGCCCGGTGCTGCTCATCGGCGGAGCCGCGCCGCTCGGATTGCGCGGGCTGGGTTCGCTCCAGGAGGTGGAGCAGGTCGACCTGCTGCGACCGATCACCAAGGGCTCGTGGACGGTGTCCGAGACGCGCCAGATCCCCGAGGTGCTCACCACCGCCATCCGCCACGCCCTCACCGGCCGACCCGGCCCCGTGTTCGTCGAGATCCCGGTGGACCTGCTCATGACCGTGGTGGAGGATCGGCTCGCCCCGATCCCGACCGCCTACGCTCATCGCCGTCCGACCGCGCCTGACCCCGGATCGATCCAGGAGCTGGCCGCCCTGCTGGGCCGCGCGGAGCGACCCGTGATCATGGCGGGCAGCGGCGTGTACTGGGACGACGCGGCCAGGGACCTGCAGGCTCTGGCCGAGCTGGCCGGCGTGCCGGTGTTCATGAACGGAGCCGGCCGCGGCTGCCTCGGGCACGACCACCCACTGGCCTTCGGCCAGGCCCGTGGCTTCGCGCTCGGCCAGGCCGACGTGGTGCTGGTGCTGGGCACGCCGCTCGACTTTCGGCTCGGGTACGGGCGGCCGCCCTCGTTCGCGGAGACGGTGCAGGTGGCCATGGTGGACTGCGATCCGGTGGAGCTCGGCCGCAACCGGCCGCTCGCGGTCGGTCTGGCGAGCCACATCGGGCTCACCCTGCGGGCGCTGGCCGACGCGCTGCCGCGTGATCTCGCGACGCGCCACGAGACCTGGAGGCAGGCGGTGCGAAAGAAGGAGGACGACGCGCAGTCGCGGCTGATGGCCGAGCGGCGGTCCGACGACGTGCCGATCAGCCACTACCGGCTGGCTCACGAGCTCGCGGCGATGGTGGACGCGAGCACGACGGTGGTGGGCGACGGCGGCGACGTGGTCGGCTGCGCGTCCAAGGTGGTGGCGCTCTCGCGGCCGGGGCAGTGGCTCGATCCGGGCCCGTTCGGCTGTCTCGGCGTCGGCCCCTCCTTCGCGATCGCGGCCAAGCTGCTGCGTCCGGAGAAGCGTGTGCTGCTGATCGCGGGTGACGGCGCCTTTGGCCTCAACGGCATGGAGATCGAGACCGCGGTGCGCTTCGGCCTGCCGATGACGGTGGTGGTCGGCAACGACGGCGGCTGGGGGCAGATCCGCAACCCGCAGCTCTCGTTCTTCGGAGCCGAGCGCGCGGTGGCCACGTCGCTGCCGTTCACACGCTACGACCGGATGGTGGAGGCCCTCGGCGGCAAAGGGATCCACGTGACCGAGCCCGGCCAGCTCCGGCCGGCGCTCGAGCGCGCGCTCGGGTCGGGCGAGGTGTACGGCATCAACGTGGTGCTGGACCCGGCCGCCTACCGCCGCACCGGCCAGGTATCGATGGCGATATGACCGGGCCCAGATGAAGATCACGTTCCTCTGCCCACATCTGCGTATCGCGGGCGGGGTGCGCGCGATCCTCATCCACGCCGATCGGCTGGCCCAGCGGGGCCACGAGGTGACCCTGGTCGTGCCGGCCGGGCGCGCGCTCGCCGCGTGGTGGCGCAACCGGCTCGCGCATCCCCCCGAGTGGATGCCGGGGCTGCGGGCGCGGGTGCAGTGGGTGCCCGAGTGGAGCGCGGCGCGGATCCCCGAGGGTGACGCGATCGTCGCCACCTCCTGGCAGTCGGTGGAAGCGGTGGCGGCGGCCCCGCCCGCGGCCGGCCGCAAGTTCTACTTCATCCAGCACTTCGAGAGTCTCTATCACGGCGAGGCGGCCCGCGTGGATGCCACCTACCGAATCCCGCTCCGGAAGATCGTGATTTCGACGTGGCTGGCCGACGTGATGGCCGAGCGATTCGACTCGCCGGCGGCGGTGATCGTGACGCCGGTGGATCCGGCGCTCTTTCGTCCGGTCCCGGTGGAGGACGACGGTACCCTGCGGGTGCTGATGCTCTTTCACGAGTACCCGTGGAAGGGGGTGGCGGACGGGCTGGAGGCGTTCGATCGGGTGCGCGCGCGCCATCCGAACGCGGCACTGGTGGGGTTTGGCGTCAAGCGGCCGCCGCGCAAGCTGCCCTTCGCGGAGTTCCACGAGAACCTGCCCCAGGAGCGGCTGGCGTGGCTCTACAGCCGCTGCCCGATCTATCTCTGCCCGTCGTGGGACGAAGGGCTCGGCATGCCGTCCATGGAGGCGATGGCATGCGGAGCCGCGCTCTGCACCTACGACAACGGCGGGTGCCGGGACTATGCCATCGACGGCCGCACCGCGGTGGTCGCGCCGCGGCGCGATCTGGATGCGCTGGCGTGGGGGCTGACGCGGCTGGTGGAGGATGCGGAGCTACGGCGGCGGGTCGCCCGGCACGGACAGGAGTTCGTGAGGGCTCAGTTCGACTGGGAACGCGCTACCGCGCGGCTGGAGGCGATCCTGGCCGCGCGGTAGCGGTGAGGCGGGATCAGGCTAGGCGGAGGCTCCGACGTGCTCAACCGTGGCGTGAGCCATGGCCGGACGCCGGCTGCGAAGGGTGCGGTTGGTCCACCGCGCCACCACGTGGCCCAGGGTCTGCTCCTCGATCAGGCCTTCCGACTTCAGCTGCTTGAAGACCTGCGTCCACCCGGAGCTCTGCTGAGCCATGAAGAGGATCTCGTCGAGGCTCTTCCGAGCCGGCACGCTGGGCGTGCTCTGCGCGTCGTAAAGAGCGTGGGCGATCTGCGAATCCGAGGGCATGGCGCTTGGCTCGCGCCGGTACCCCGACCCGAGCAGCAGTCGGAGCGTCGTCGATCCTGTCGTGCGCTCTGAAGCCATCATGGTTCGTTCCTCCCCTGTGGCGATTCCGGCCGGATCCGTTTGACTCATCGACCGTGGCCGCGCTGGTGATGCGGCAGCCGATGAGCTCGCGCGAGCTGACCGGGGTACTCGTGCGGTCGGGGCTCCAGGGCGTGACGCTCCCGGAAGGCCCCTCGGGCGCCGTGAAGCCCCGCGAGACGATGCCCGTGGTGCCCGGCGCCCGACTTCACATCACCGGGCCGGCTCTTACCGGGTCTCGCGCCCTTCACGCTGCTACCGTCCGCAAAGTCCGCCATGGCTAGTGCCGAGCCTACGTACGGCAAACTCGGTGCCAGTTTTGGATGGAACGGAAAGATGCGCTGCTACGTGCAGTTACAGAACAGCACCGGCCATGTCGGCCGGAGGCAGGTGACGAGGAGCGCCAGACAGTGTACCGATTTAGGACGCCCCGGGGCCGACCCCGCAGGAAATGCGCCTAAGCAGGCAGCCAGTCCCGCAGCGGCTTCACGATGGCGCCGGCCTTCACGAGGGCCTCGCGCACCGCGGCCACGATCTTGTCCGATCCCGGGCTGTCGCCGTGGATGCAGATCGTCTCGACCTTCGCATCGATCACCTTGCCGGTGATCGTGCGGACCTTGCCCTCCATCGCCATGCGTACGGCCTGGTCGGCGGCCTTCGCCGGATCGGTGATCAGCGCGTCCTTGCCCAGCTTGCGGGTGACGAGCTGCCCGTCGTCCGCGTAGACCCGGTCGGCGAAGCCTTCGGCGGCGATGCGGACGCCCTTCACCTTGCGCGCCTCTGCGTCGTACTTGGTCATGGCCATCGTCATCAGGATGAGCCGAGGATCCAGCTCGAGCAGCTGCTCGGCGGTGGCGCGTCCGAGCGGCAGGTTCTCCTCGAACATGTGGTATTGAATGCCGTGCGGCTTCATGTGCTGGATGCGGGTACCCGCCGCCTGAGCGAAGGCGGCCAGCGCGCCGATCTGGTAGCGGTGATAGTCCTTCAGCTCGGATGGAGAAACGTCCATGCGCCGCCGTCCGAAGCCCATGAGATCGGGCAGGCCCGGGTGCGCTCCCACCGCGACGCCGTGCTGGACGGCCAGCTCCACGGTGCGGCGCATCACGTGCGGGTCACCGCCGTGGAAGCCGCAGGCGATGTTGGCCGAGGTGATGTTCGGCATCACCTCCTCGTCGTGGCCGAGGGTCCAGCGGCCGTAGCTCTCTCCCATGTCGCAGTTGATGTCGATGTGGACGGGTTGGCTCATAGCTTGGGCAAGACCTCCTTGGCGATCCGCTCGACCTGCTCGGGCTGATAGCGGTACGGGATCAGGATAATCCGATCGACGCCGGTCCGCACGTGGGCCCGCAGCTGCTCGACGCAATCGGACGCCGAGCCGTGCACCGCGTGATCGATGGTGGATTCGCTCCAGGCCGCGGTGTCCCACTCCGTCGACAGCCACTGGCGCATGTCGGCGGTCGTCTGATCGCGCGAGCGCCCGACGTAGACCGCGAGCTGGTTGGTGGCGGTGAGCTTGGCCGGGTCGCGGCCGGCCTGGCGCGCGAAGGCCTTCACCTTCTCCCACGATTTCGTGAAGCTCTCGGGGGTGTAGAAGTAGGTGAGCCAGCCGTCGCCGACGGTGCCGGCCCGGTGCAGCACCGCATCCACGTAGCCGCCGACGAGGACGGGCGGACGTGGGCGCTGCACGGTTCGGGGCACCATGACCGCCTCGCGCAGGTTGAACTCGTCGACCTTGAGGGTCACCCGCTCCTCGGTCCAGAGCCGCATCAGGATGTCGAGGTTGCGCTCGAATTGCCGGCCGCGCTGCTTGAACGGAACGCCCACCGCGTCGAACTCGCGGGCGTACCAGCCCGCGGCCACGCCCAGGATGAGTCGGCCGCCCGAGATGACGTCGAGACTGCCCAGGGCCTTGGCGGCGACCACCGGGTTCCGCAGCGGCAGCACCAGCACCCCGGTACCTAGCTTGATCGTGCGAGTGCGGGCCGCGACCGCGCCGAGCATCGTGATCGAGTCCACGATGGGGAACGAGGGCTCCACGCCGAGCAGCACGTGGTCCCACGCCCAGAGGGACTCGAAGCCGAGCGCCTCGGCGCGTTCCGAATACGCATAGAGGCCCTGGATGTCCGGGACTTCTCCCGGGCCCACGAAGTTTCGAATGGCCAGGCCAAAGTCGGTCAAAGTCTTAACCCCCTTCATCTGCGGGGGCCCCGAAATGGCCCCCGCACTCCCCCAATGGCGGACAACCCTTTACTCCTGCGGCGAGTTGCGGACCCGTTTCTCTCTTGCTCATCCGATGAACTGGCGCTTCGGGTCCAGCATGCGCAAGATCGAGAGCTCGTCGGCGGTCGGGGGCGTGGTGGTCGTGAGCGTCGGGCTCACAAGCATCTCGAAGCCGGTGTTCTCCCGCACCTGCTCGAGGGTCGCACCGGGGTGGAGCGCGAGCAGCTGCATCTTCCGGCTGGTCGCCTCGAATCCGAAGACTCCGAGAGTCGTGATCACGCGCGAGACCCCGCCGAACAGCAGGCCGTGACGACGTCTCGAATCGCCGCCGTCCAGGTAGCCCGGGCTCGTGACGAAGTCCACCCGCTCCGTGAAGCGGCGCTTCTCGTGCACGGTGAGGATCAGCACCTCCCGGCAGAGCGAGATGATGTCGTTGGCGCCTCCGCTGCCGGGCAGGCGCACCTTGGGCCGCGCGTAGCCGCCGATGGCGCTGGTGTTGAGGTTGCCGTGCTGGTCGATCTGGGCGCCCCCGATGAAGCCCACGTCGAAGAACCCGCGCTGCGCGAGCAGGAACGCGTCGCTGATTCCGGGCAGCATCTGGGCCCGGTAGGCGGCGCGCATCTCGTTGGTCGAGACCGGCAGCTCGCCCGGCTTCCACATCGGGCCGATCACACCGCCCTCGACCATCATGGTGAGCCGGGGGGCGTGGGTGCGCTGCGCCAGCACCGAGGCCATCATGGGCGCGCCCACCCCGGTAAAGACGGTGGTGTTGTCCCGGAGCTCACGCGCGCCCATCACCGCGAGCAGCTCGTTCGCGGTCACGCTCACGTCGTGAGCATCCGGGCCCGGCCGGCCGCGTCGGTCATGCGCTCGTCCCCGAAGAGGGCCAGGTAGTCGGCGTGGCTGCGCGGAGCGTACACGTAACGCTCGAGGTAGTCGACCACCCCGGCGGCGCCGCGCTGGTGGATGGCGTCGACGTAGGCGGTGAAGTGGTCGGGCTCGGAGTCGTAGGTGCCGTAGCACTCGTGTGGGTAGGAGCCGTAGGGCACGTGGGCGAGGGCATCCACCACGAAGCCGGGGATGACGGTGCGGTCCGGGTGAAGACGGATCTCGTCCTCGGAGACGATCTCCTCCGCGGTCACCAGCACGGTGGAGGCAGCGTGCGCGATGTCGACGTCCATGTGCGGGTAGCCGTCGATCTGGCAGTTGCCGAGACGGTCGGCGCGCTGCACATGGAGGAGGGCCACGTCCGGGAAGAGCGCGGGGACGGCGTGGAGGGTCCGGCCGGTATACGGGCACTCCACCGTCTTCGAGCCGCCCACGCCCATGAGATCGGAGCCCAGCATGGTGAGCGAGGGCAGGAAGGGCACGCCCATGGCGGCGGCGCGGTAGCGCAGGCCCAGGCCGAGGTGACTCCACTCTTCGAAGGTGACGCGTCCCGACTCCACGAACTCGCGCTGGATGCGCGAGAGACCCCAAGGCAGGCCGATGCCCATCCAGGAGGTGACGAGCTTGTCCACCGCGCCCGCGACCAGGCCCCATTCCCCCTCGTAGCACATCAGGTTGCGCGAGAAGGAGAGACCACGGGGCCGGCGGCGCAGCAGGGCCCACACCAGCGCGAGCGGGGTGCGCGAGTAGAGGCAGCCGCCGAGCGCGAGGTGGTCGCCGTCCTTGATCCGGGCGACCGCGTCCTCGAGCGTACCGAGCTTGGGTCCTGCCGACTTGACCTTGGCCTCCAGGCGCAGGCGCGCGGTGTGGAAGTCGTACTCGTGTGGCGTGACTGTCACGCGAGGATCTCCCAGGTCCTCTGATAGCGATCGAGCTGCTCGACGGTGTACGCGTCGAGCGGGTGCTCGCGCTTCGGGATGTCGACGTGCTTGACTTCGCCGCAGAGCGGGGTGGTGAAGTATCGCTGCCCGGTGTCGTTGATGATGGTCAGCACCGAGGGCAGGTCGGGATGGCGGCGGGCCAGCTTGAGCGCCGCGGCCACGTTGCAGCCGCTCGAGATGCCGCAGAAGATGCCCTCCTCCCTTGCGAGTCGCCGGGCGACGGCGACGCTCTCCTCGGTGGTCGTGGTGATGATCCCGGTGAGCAGGGATACGTCGAGGTTGCGGGGGACGAAGCCGTCGCCGATGCCCTCGATGCCGTGGTGGCCCCACGCTCGCCGTGAGAGCAGCGCGCACTCCGCCGGCTCCACCGCGTAGAGCTTCACCTGGGGGTCACGGTCGCGGAGGTAGCGGCCCACTCCGGTGAGCAGACCACCCGAGCCCTGCGAGTCCACGAAGGCGCCGACGCGGCCGCCCGCCTGCTCCCAGATCTCGGGACCGGTGGTGCGGATGTGGGCCTCGACGTTGTCGGTGTTGTCGAATTGCCCGGGCACCCAGTAGCGGCCCGGGGCCGCCTCGCGGATCTGACGCAGGCGCTCCAGCGAGAGATCCACGTCGCTCTCACCGCCCGGGGTGAAGATCAGGTCGGCTCCGTAGGCCCGCATGATCTTCTTCCGCTCCTCGCTCATGCCTTCCGGCATCACGATGGTGCACGGGTAGCTCTTGACCGCCGAGACCCAGGCGCAGGCGATGCCCGCGTTGCCGGTGGAGCACTCGAGCACCTGCATGCCCGGCTTGAGGTCGCCCCGCGCCTCGGCCCGCTCGAACATGTGGAGATAGATACGGTCCTTCAGGCTCCCGGTGGCGCCGTACCACTCGACCTTCACGTAGATCGGGGGCGTCACGCCGCGCGTGATCCGGTTGAGTCGCACGAGGGGCGTACGGCCCACCGCGGCGGCAATCGACGGCAGCGCGGTGTTGTAACGATCCCACTGGGGCCTGGCGCTCGGGTCCATGATCTCTAGCCTCGCGGGCCCGGCGCGGCCGCGCCAACGCCCCGCAGGAACTTGGTGAGCCGATGCTGACCGGACGTGACCGGCTCGTAGCGCCGCGGGTTGTCGGGCCCGCAGCAGCTCGGCAGGCACTCGATCAGGGCGTCGTAGTTCGGCTGGTGGAAGAAGGGGATCGAGAGCCGCCGGTTGCCCCGCGCAGCCTCTCGCGGCGGATTCACCACGCGGTGCATCGTCGAGGTCCACCGGTCGTTGGTCCAGTGCTGCATGAGGTCGCCGATGTTGCAGACGAACGTGCCGGGGGGCGCGGTCACGTCCACCCACTCGCCGTGCCGGTTGCACACCTGCAGGCCCGGCACGTTCTCGGGCAGCAGGATGGTGACCGCGCCGTAGTCGGTGTGGGCGCCCGCCCGGATCTGGCCCGGGCGCGGGGCCTCGACCTGTTCCGGATAGTGATTGGCCCGGATGCCGCTGATGTGTCGATCGGTCTTGTCCCGGAAGAAGTCCTCCGGAAGATCCAGGGCGAGGGCGAAGATGTGCATGATCCGCGCGGCCAGGCCTTCCATCGTGCGGTAGTACTCGGTCCACACCGCACGGAACTCGGGCGGGCGCGCCGGCCACCGGTTCGGAGCGAACGACGGGTAGGCCTCCGGTCGCCGGTGATACTCGTCGTCCGGAACGTCCACCGGTCCGATGGCGAAGAACTCCTTCAGGTCGGTGGTGGTGGCGTCACCGCGACTGTACGAGAGGTTCTCGTCGCCCACCGCGATGTAGCCGCGGCTCTGCTCAGGTCGCGGGCGGGCCACCGTCTGCTTCTCGGCCGTGGGCAGATCGAAGAAGGCGCGCGAGGTCTCGAGCATGCGGGTGACCAGCACGTCGGGCACGCCGTGCCCGGTGATCGTGAAGAAGCCGATCTCGGTGCACGCGGTGTCGACGGCGCGGGCCACTGCGGCGCGCCCCCCGGGCGGGCCGTCCGTGAAGAGGGCGAGATCGATGATGGGAACGGTGGTGAGCACGGCCGGGCGCCTACAGGAAGACCGATCCGCCGTCGACGACCAGGGTCTGCCCAGTCATGAACGCGCTGTCGGACGAGGCGAGGAAGAGCACGGCGCCCTCGACGTCCTCGGGGAGCGCGTCGCGCTTGAAGGCGCGGGACTGGAGCACCGCGGCGGCCTGGAAGCCGGTGACATCCGGATTGGCCCGCACGGTGTCGCTCAGGATGAGCCCGGGGGCCACCGCGTTGACCGCGATGCCGTCGTCGCCGAGCTCCCGGGCCAGGGCGCGGGTCATGGCGATCACCGCGCCCTTCGAGGTGACGTAGTGCAGGAGGAAGGGCGTGCCTTTGGCCACGATGGCGGAAGCCACGTTGACGATGCGCCCGCCCTTCTGCGCGCGCATGACCGGGGCCACCGCCTTCACGCAGTTCCACATGCCCCGGACGTTGACGGCCATCACCCGATCCCACTCCTCTTCCGGGATGGCGTCGAAGGGCTGGGGCCTGAGGCTGGAGAACACCGCCGCATTGTTGACGAGGACGTCGATGCGGCCGAAGCGGCGACAGGCCTCCTCGGCCATGGCCCCGACCGACGACGCCGAGGCCACGTCGACGCGGCAGCCGGCCGCCCGTCCGCCCGCGTCGAGGCGCTCCAGCGCCTCCGCCGCATCCACGATGTCGGCGATCAGCACGCAGGCTCCCTCGTCGAGGAAGCGACGCGCGTAGGCGAAGCCGAGGCCGGCCGCCCCGCCCGTGATCACCACCGCGCGATCCTGGAGCCGTCCGGTCACCGGTCCGGCTCGGCCCGCCGGGTGAACTCGAGCGCGTCCTGCAGGACGTGATCGGCGTGGGCGCGGGCCAGGCGCTCGCCCTCCTCGCCGTGGCCGGCCAGCACCGCCTCGAGGAGGGCCCGGTGCTCGGCCACGCTCGACGCGACGCGCTCGGGCAGGTAGAGCGAGCGCAGGCGGAGGACCAGGATCTGCGCGTAGACGTTCTCGAGGAGCCGACTCAGAACCCGGTTGCGCGAAGCGCCGAGCACGCGATCGTGGAACTCGATGGCCGCGCGCGAGTAGTGCTCCATCTCGCCGGCCGATGCCGCGTGCTCCATCTCGGCCATTGTCGCCTCGAGAGCGGCGCGCGAGTCGGTGTCGAGATTCTGGGCCGCCTGGCGCACCGCGAGCGCCTCCAGCGCGCCGCGCACCACGAAGAGATCGCGGATCTGGTCGGCGCCGTAGTTGAGGACGAAGACGCCGTGGCGCGGCACCGTGTTCACGAGCCCCTCGCTCTCGAGGCGGCGCATGGTGTCCCACACCGGGGTACGGCTCACCCCGAGGTCGCGGCAGATCTGCTCGACGTTGAGCTTGGAGCCGGGCGGGAAGACCTGGCTCAGGATGAGATCGCGAACGGTTCGGTATACTCGCTCGCCGAGACTCTCGTGCAGGAGGGGCGCGATCGGAGCGCGCGGCGCGGTGGATCTCGCGGGTGACATGGAGACGTATTCTTGGCGCGGCTGCGAGCAAAGTCAATCGGGTTTTCATTTGACACGTGACATGAAATATAGGATACGTGCTGGGCGAGGCGCAGCCGAAAGCGAGCCGAGCGGAACCACGATTCGAAAGTCACCGCGGCGCGGCGGTGCAACCCCAAACCGATGCCCTACAGGTGAAGGTCACAGGAGGCCGAGCATGAAGCGAGCAATCCGAGCCCTTTCCGTCGCGCTGGCGATCGTCTTGGGTGTCTCGATCCCGTCGGTGCACGCGCAGGACGCGGTCAAGATCGGCGTCATCCAGCCGCTGTCCGGCCCGGTGGCCGCCTCCGGCAACTACGTGCGCATGGGCGCCGAGATCGCGCGGGACTGGACCAACGAGAAAGGCGGCGTCCTCGGCCGCAAAGTCGAGCTGCTCATCGAGGACAACAAGTCCGACCCGAAGGAAGCTGCCACCGCGGCCGAGAAGCTGATCGTTCGCGACAAGGTGCCCGTCATCGTGGGCGCCTGGGGGAGCTCGATGACGCTGGCCGCGATGCCGAAGCTCGAGGAGTATGGCGTGCCGATGGTGGTGGAGACCTCCAGCGCCTCCACCATCACCAAGCGCGGCAATCCGTGGATCTTTCGAATCAGCCCGCCCAGCGAGATGGAGGCCCTCGGGCTCGAGAAGTACCTGAAGGACTTCGGGATCAAACGGGCCGACTTCCTGGCGGTCAACACCGACTGGGGTCGCGGGGCCGTGAGCGCGTTCGGCGAGGTCCTCAAGAAGTCGGGCGTGGCGGTGGGCGCGGTGGAGTACATGGACCAGGCCGCGACCGACATGAACGCGCAGATCACCAAGGTGAAGGCGGACTCGGCCGACACGCTGTTCCTGACCACGAGCGTCGAGCAGATCACGCTCGTACTCAAGCAGGCCCAGGAGCAACGGCTGGCCCTCAAGGTCATCACGACCGGCGGCAGCTCCTCGCCGAGCCAGCTCATCAAGCAGGCCGGCGCGGCGGCCGAGGGGTCGTACCACATCCTGTTCTTCATGCCCTGGTTCCCGGAGGCGATGCCGGACGGCAAGCTCGCGAAGGCCTTCGTGGACGAGTGGGCCAAGCGCGGCCATCCCTTCGAGGGGCTGACCGAGGGTTTCCGTGGCCACGACGGGGTCCTGACCGCGGTTGAAGGCATCCGCATCGCGGGCAAGGCCGACCCCAAGGCGGTGCGCGAGGCGCTCTGGAAGGTGAGCGTGATGGGCGTCAACGGACCGATCAAGTTCGAGAAGGACGGCCCGGCCGGCAAGGAGAGCGGGCAGAGCAAGCCGAGCATCTTCATCGTCCAGGTGAAGGACGGCAAGATCGCGCTGCCGGCGTTCGCGGCGAAGAAGTAGCGGGACCGGCGACCGCGGGCGCTTGGACCAGCTTCTCCAGCACCTGCTGAACGGGCTGCTGCTGGGCGCCACCTACAGTCTGCTCGGGATCGGCCTCACGCTGGTCTTTGGGCTGATGAACGTGGTGAACTTCGCCCACGGCGAGTTCTACACGCTGGGGGCCTACGCCACGTTCGCGGCTCTCACCCTGGCCTCGGTGAACTTCTTCCTCGCCATCCCGATCGCGATCGTGGCCGGCGCCCTCGCGGGCGCCGCCTGCGAGCGATTCCTCCTGCGCCCGCTGCGCGGCCAATCCATCGACACGGTCATGCTCGTCATGATCGGGGTGTGGATCGCCATGCAGAACGCCGAGCTGCTGGGGTGGGGCGGGGTGGCCAAGAGCGTGCCGACCCCGTTCCCCACCCCGCCGGTGGTGCTGGGAGCGGTATCGGTGGCTCCGCTCCGGATCTTCGTCTTCGTGGTCTCGGGCGCGCTCATCCTGGGCGCGCACCTCCTGCTCGCGCACACCAAGCTCGGGCGCGCCATGCGGGCCACCTTCCAGGATCGCGACACGGCCGCGCTGATGGGCGTGAGCATCGAGCGGATCCACACCATCACGTTCGCTTTCGGCGCCGGTCTGGCCGCGGCGGCGGGGGCGCTGCTCGGGCCCGTCTTCCTTCTCTATCCCTCGATGGGAGATCTGGCCTCGCTCAAGGCGTTCTCGGTGGTGATCCTGGGCGGGCTCGGCAACTTCGCGGGCGCCGCGCTCGGGGGCCTGGTGCTCGGAGTCGCCGAGGAGCTGGGCGCGGGCTACGTCTCCTCCGGCTATCGCGACGCGGTCGGCTTCCTCATGATCGTGGCGGTGTTGCTGCTGCGCCCGTCGGGGCTCTTCGCCCGCGCGGAGCGCGTGGGATGAGCCGGATCGCGCTCGGGCTCGGGCTGATCGTGATCGTGACCGCCCCGCTCTGGGTGTGGAACCCGTATCACCTGCACACACTCATCATGGCCGGGATCTTCGCGGTGCTGGCCCTGAGCCTCAACCTGCTTCTGGGCTATACCGGCCAGCTCTCGCTCGGCCACGCCGCCTTCTTCGGCATCGGCGCTTACGCGACGGCCCTCCTCACCGTGAAGCTGGAGTGGTCGCCGTGGATCGGGCTGCTCGCCTCCGCGGTACTGCCCGCGGCCGCCGGCTTCGTCATCGGGCGGCTCGCGCTCAAGCTGCGCGGGGCCTACTTCGTCCTGCTCACGATCTCCTTCGCGGGCTGCGTGTCGCTGGTGAGCGTGAACTGGATGGATCTCACCAACGGCCCGCTCGGGATCCCGGGGGTGCCGTCGGTGGAGATCGCCCTGCCGGGCCTGGCCGCAGTCTCGCTCCGGACCAAGGCCGCCTACTACTATCTGGTGCTGGGCTCGGTCGCGCTGTCGTACCTCGTGTGTCTGGCCCTGATCCGGTCGCGGGTCGGCCGGGCCCTGGTGGCGCTGCGCGAGAACGAGACGCTGGCCGCCGCGGTGGGGATCGACGCGACCCACTACCTGGTGCTGGCCGCGCTGATCAGCGCCGGGATGGCGGGCTTTGCGGGCGGCCTCTACGCCCACTACACCCGCTTCGTGAGCCCGGAGGTGTTCCTGTTCACCTACACGGTCACCATGGTCATCATGGTGGTGGCGGGTGGGAAGGGGACGCTGGCCGGGCCCGTCGTGGGCGCGGTGCTGTTCACGGTGCTGCCGGAAGCGCTGCGCGCGGCCACCTCGTGGCAGTGGCAGATGCTCCTCTACGGCGTGCTTCTGATCGGCGTCCTGTTCTTCATGCCGGAGGGAATCGTCCCGGCGATGCGCCGGCGCTGGAGGGCTTCGTGACGCTCGAGGCCCGCGAGCTGACGGTGCGCTTCGGAGGCGTCGCCGCGCTGACCGGCGTGAGCTTCGTGGTGGCCCCTGGCACCGTGACCAGCCTGATCGGGCCCAACGGCGCGGGCAAGACCACCGCGTTCAACGTGATCACCGGCTTCCAGCGTCCGACCCAGGGCACGGTGAGCCACGACGGCCAGCCGATCACCGGCTGGCGACCGCACCGCATCGCGGCGCGCGGGCTCGTCCGCACGTTCCAGAAGACGAGCGTGTTCCCGGGGCTCACCGTCCGGGAGAACGTGCTGACCGGCCTCCACCTGCGGGGCCGGGTCGGTGTGGTGGCCGCGCTCCTGACCCGGGGCCGGGTGCGCGAGGAGGAGCGTCGCCTCGGCGCCGAGGCCGATCGCGTGATCGACTTCGTGGGGCTCGGAGCCCGCCGGCACGACGCGGCGCCAGCCCTGTCCTACGGCGACCAGCGGCTGCTCGAGCTGGCGGTGGCGCTGGCCGCGAAGCCGCGGCTGCTTCTCCTGGACGAGCCGGCCTCCGGCATGACCGCCTCGGAGAAGCGGGCGGTGGCGGCCCTCATCTCGAAGATCCGCGAGGAGGGCATCACCGTGTTCCTGGTCGAGCACGACATGCGTCTGGTCATGGGCATCTCGGATCGCGTGCTCGTCCTCAACTACGGCCGCCTCATCGCCGACGGTGATCCGGCCGCGGTGCAGCGCGATCCCGAGGTGATCCGCGCGTATCTCGGATCGGGGGCCCATGCTGACGCTTGAGGCCGTCGACGCGCGCTACGGGCGCATCACCGCGCTGCACGGGGTCACCCTGACCGTGGGCGCCGCCGAGTTCGTCTGCCTCATCGGGGCCAACGGCGCGGGGAAGACGACCACGCTCAAGACCATCTCGGGGCTGGTGCGGGCCGCGGCCGGCCGCATCGTCTTCGACGGGCGCGAGATCCAGCACCTGGCCCCGCAGGAGATCCTCCGCCGGGGCATCGCGCACTGCCCGGAGGGCCGCCGCGTGTTTCCGTACATGACGGTGGAGGAGAATCTCCAGATGGGCGCCTACGTCCGGACCGACGCGTCCGCGGTCGGCCGGGACCAGGAACGGGTGTTCGCGCACTTTCCGATCTTGGCGGAGCGCCGCCGGCAGGCGGCGGGTACGCTGTCGGGCGGCGAGCAGCAGATGCTCGCGATCGGGCGCTGCCTGATGGCGCGCCCGCGGCTCATCCTGTTCGACGAGCCCTCGCTGGGCCTGGCGCCGACCGTCACCGAGAGCGTGTTCCAGATCATCGCGGGCATCCAGCGCGAGGGCACCACCGTGCTGATGGTGGAGCAGAACGCCTACATGGCGTTGCAGCTCGCCGGCCGCGCCTACGTCATGGAGACCGGCCGCATCACGCTCGAAGGCGCCGCCCGCGACCTGATGAAGAACGACCACGTCAAGCAAGCCTACCTGGGCGGCTAGCCGAATGAGACCACCGAGCGTCTGCGGCCGGGAGGAAGGGGGAGGTGAACGAGTGTCCGCGTCGGAACGAATGCCCGCCGCCCGGGGGAGTGCGGGGGCCATGTCTGGGCCCCGCAGCTGAAGAGAGGCTAAGGCATCTATGGGCGCCAAGTACTTCGGAGCCTCGGTAAAGCGCAAGGAAGACCCGCGCTACCTGCGCGGCGAGGGCCGCTACGTGGACGACATCAAGCTGCCCCGCATGCTCCACGCCGCCTTCGTGCGTAGCCCGTACGCCCACGCGCGCATCACCTCGATCCGCACCGACGCCGCCGGCCGGCTGCCGGGCGTCGCGCACGTGCTCACGTTCGCCGATCTCGAGCGCTGGATGAAGCCGTTGCCGCTCTTCGGCGCGATCCCGCCCGGCCTGGCCGCGCGGGTGGCGGTATCGATGCGCCAGATCGGCCAGCTGCCCATGTGCCGGGACGAGGCGCGGCACGTCGGCGAGATCGTGGCCATGGTGCTGGCATCGAGCCGCGCGGTGGCCGAGGACGGCTGCGAGCTGGTCGAGGTGGACTACGAGCCGCTGCCGGTGCTGGCCGACGTCATCGCGGCCGGCGAGCCCGGCGCCCCCGTGCTCTATCCCGAGTGGGGCGATAACGTGGCGCTGTCGTTCAAGACCGGGTTCGGCGATGTCGAGGCGGCGCTGCGCCAGGCCCAGGCCCGGGTGCGGGAGCGCTTCGTGATCCCGCGCTACGTGGGCATGCCCATCGAGACGCGTGGGGTCGTTGCCCGGTGGGACGTGCGCGACGGCAGCCTCACCACCTGGAACGGAACCCAGGTCGTGCACTTCGTCCAGCAGGGCCTGGTCGCGGCCCTCGGCCTGCCGGCGCACAAGATCCGCGTCATCGCCCCCGACGTGGGCGGCGGCTTCGGCACCAAGGCCAACGGCTATCCGGAGGATCTGCTGATCCCGGCGGCGGCCATCGTGTCGCGCCGGCCCGTGAAGTGGACCGAGGACCGGCGCGAGCACATGATGGGCTCCGCTCATGCCCGCGCTCAGGTGCACGACATCGAGATCGCGGCTCGCCGCGACGGCACCATGCTGGCGGTGCGCGACCGGATCTGGGTGGACCTGGGCGCCTACAACTCGTGGGGCATCGTACTGCCGTACAACACGGTGGCCCACCTGCTGGGGCCGCACCGCGTGCCCAACCTCGACGTCGAGTGTCGCGGCATCGTGACCACCAAGACACCGAACGCCCCCTACCGCGGAGCGGGCCGTCCCGAGACCGTCTTCGCCATGGACCGCATCGTCGATTGCCTGGCGCGCGAGCTCCGGATGGATCCGGCCGAGCTCCGGCGGCGCAACTACCTGTCCGAGGCCGACATGCCGTACCAGATCAACATCCCGTATCGCGACGGCAATCCGCTCGTCTACGACAGCGGGGACTGCCGGGCCTCGCTCGAGGACGCGCTGCGCGCGGTGGGCTACGACGCCCTGCGGACCGAGCAGGCGCGGCTGCGCGAGCGAGGCATCTACCAGGGTATCGGCCTGTCCGGTTACGTCGAGGGCACCGCGATCGGTCCGTACGAGGGCGCGACGGTGCGCCTCGACGCCTCCGGCCGCGCGGTCGTCGCCACCGGCGCCTGCAGCCAGGGGCAGGGTCACGAGACCTCGTTCGCCCAGATCGCCGCCGACGCCCTCGGGATCCCGCTCGACTGGGTGACGGTCGTGGGGGGCGACACCGCGGCGATCCCGTTCGGCGTCGGGACATTCGCCTCGCGCAGCGCGGTGAACGCGGGCAGCTCGATCCACGAGGCCTCGGGTCGCGTGCGCGAGAAGATCGTGGCCGCGGGGGCCGCGCTCCTCGAGGCCGCGCCGGCCGACATCGAGGTGACCGACGGCGTCGTCGCGGTGCGCGGGGCGCCCGGCTCGGCCACACCGCTGGCGAGCGTGATCCGGGCCGCGATCCCCACGTTCGCCCGGCCCGGCGTGGCCTCGCTCGACTTCGAGGCGACGGTCTATCACCACCAGCCCACCGTGACCTACACGAATGCGGTGCACGTGGCGGTGGTCGAGGTGGACCCGGGGACCGGATCGGTGAAGCTGCTGCGCTACCTGGTCGCGCACGACTGCGGCAAGCTCATCAATCCGGTGATCGTCGAGGGCCAGATCCACGGCGGCGTCGCCCAGGGCGTCGGTGGGGGGCTGCTGGAGGAGATGGTCTACGACGAGCAGGCGCAGCTGCTCACCGGCACCTTCATGGACTACCTGGTGCCCACCGCCATGGAGCTGCCGGCCATCGAGACCGTCCACCTCGAGTACCCCTCGCCTCGCAATCCGCTCGGCATCAAGGGTATCGGCGAGGGCGGCGCGATCTCGCCCCCGGCCGCCATCGCCAACGCGGTCGAGGACGCGCTGTCCCCGTGGGGTGTCCGGGTGACGCGCACGCCGCTCGGCCCCTCGATGGTGCTGGGTCTGCTCGAGCGGGCGGGGGGGACCGGACCGGCATGAAGCCCGCTCCGTTCGAGTACGCGGTGCCGGCCACGGTGGACGAGGCGGTCGGCGCGCTCGCCGGCGGCGGGGGCGACGCCAAGGTGCTGGCGGGCGGCCAGAGCCTGGTCCCGATGCTGGCCCTGCGCCTGGCGCGCCCGACCTTGCTGGTCGACGTCAACCGCATCGCCGGGCTCGATGCGATCCGCGAGGCCTCGGGCATGCTCGAGATCGGCGCCCTCGTGCGGCAGCGCGCGCTAGAGCGCTGGGCGGTGTCGCGCTCGCCGCTCTTCGCCGAGGTCCTGCGGCACGTGGCCCATCCGCCGATCCGCAACCGAGGCACCGTGGTGGGCAACGTCGTGCACGCCGATCCCGCCTCGGAGCTGCCCGCGCTGCTCCTCTGTCTCGAGGGGGTGGTCGTGGCGCGGGGGCCGCGCGGTGAGCGCATGATCCCGGCCGATCGCTTCTATCGCGCGCCCCTCACCACTGCGCTCGGCGCCGACGAGCTGGCCACCGCGGTGCGCTTCACGCTGCCCCCCATCGAGGCGGGCTGGGGCTTCGCGGAGGTCTCGCGGCGCCACGGCGACTTCGCGCTGGTCGGGGCGGTCGCCGTGCTCACGCGCGCCGGAGGCGGGCCGGTCACGCGGGCGCGCCTGGCCTTCTTCGGCGCGGGGGGCACGCCAGTGCGCGGACTGGCCGCCGAACAGGCCTTGGAGGGGCGCGAGGCCAGCGCGGCGCAGCTGGCCGAGGCGGGGCGGGCGGCGGCGGCCGCGCTGTCGCCCGACGACGACATCCACGCGACGGCGGCCTACCGGCGGCGAGTCGCCGCGACGCTGGCGGAGCGCACGCTCGCCGCCGCGCTGGCCCGGTGCGGAGGCTGCGCATGACGCGAAAGATCCGGGTGACCGTCAACGGCCAGGAGCACGAGCGCGCGGTCGAGCCGCGCACGACGCTGGCCGACTTCCTGAGGGAGGACCTCGAGCTCACCGGCACCCACGTGGGCTGCGAGCACGGCGTGTGCGGGGCCTGTACGGTGCTCCTCGACGGCGAGCCGATGCGGGCCTGCCTGATGCTCGCGGTGCAGGCCGACGGCCAGCGCATCACGACCATCGAGGGGGTCGCGCCCGCCGAGGGGCTCCATCCCATCCAGGAGGCCTTCTGGTCCAAGCACGGGCTGCAATGCGGCTACTGCACGCCCGGTATCATCATGAGCGCCTGCGCGTTTCTCCGCGATCGGCCCGCGCCCTCGCGCGAGGAGATCCGCGAGATGCTGGCCGGGCACCTCTGCCGCTGCACCGGCTACCACTTCATCGTCGAGGCCATCGAGGCGGCCGCTCAGGCGCTCGCGCCGCCCCACCCACGCTCCCGATAGGAGAGGCGCGGGCAGCGCGTTACCTGGCTCGATAGCGCAGCGCGCTCCGGAGCGTCGTCGAGGAGCGCGCTACCTGACGTTGACCGTGCCGAAGGATCCGAAGCCCGCCGTCCCGTAGTCCGTCGAGAAGCCGGTGGGACACCCGCCGACGACCTTCCAGCTGCCCGGCGAGGTCATGGCCCGCAGCTCGCCCGCGATGCACATGGTCGCCATCGGCCGGCCGCCGCCGCCCGGATCCCGCGGTGGGGCCGGGGCCGCCAGGTTCTTGAACTGCACGAGCCCGGCTTCTGCGGCGACGATCCGCTCGATGGCCTCCCAGCGCTGGGCGGCCAGGATCTGCTCGGTGCTCAATGCGGGCTTCCCGGTCCCGACCGGGCCGATCCACTCGGCCGCGTCGCGGTGAGGGGCGGGCACGTCGAGCTTGTACTGGGTCACTCGGCTCGCGCCCCTGTCGTCGGTGTACCGCCACTGCGCGTCGGCCTGCCCGCCGACGAGCAGAAGGCCCGCCCCGAGTCCCACTGCCATCGCCAATCGCTTCATGTCGTATCTCCCATCGGCTGGCGTGGCCCACGAGCCAGCCCACGAATCGATGTGGAGGGCGCAGACGCAAGAGCCACGCCACGGCGCCGGCACCGGTGAATCACCGCGTTAGGCGCAATCCGCAATCATTGCATCCGGCCGCGTTCCCGATGCCGAGAAGCGGATTTCCCAGGTTGATGACCCGCGGGGCCAGCCGCCGCCGCCAGGCCCGGGGCGGGCGTGCTACGATGCGGCGACCACTACCCACCAGGGAGGGAGGCGCACGCCGTGTCGACGCAGGACGAGATCCTTGTGACGCGCGACGGACCGGTGGTCACGCTCACCTTCAATCGCCCCGAGGCCCGCAACGCCCTCACCTGGAGCATGTACGATCGCCTCTACGAGACGTGCGAGGAGGTGGACCGGGACGACTCGGTGCGCGTGCTGGTGTTGCGGGGCGCCGGGGGCAAGGCGTTCGTGGCGGGCACCGACATCAGCCAGTTCAAGGTCTTCGAGCGGGCGGAGGATGGCATCGCGTACGAGCGCGACGGCGACCGGCGCATGGCGCGCCTGGAGGCGGTGCGCAAGCCGGTGATCGCGCAGATCCAGGGCTTCGCGGTGGGTGGCGGCTTCGGCATCGCGACCTGCTGTGACCTGCGCATCGCGACCCCCGACGCGCGCTTCGGCGCACCGATCGCGCGGACCCTCGGCAACTGCCTCTCGATGTCGGCCTACGCGCGCTTCGTCGACGTGTTCGGGCCGTCGCGGGTGAAGGAGCTGCTCTTCACCGCGCGCCTGCTCACCGCGGCGGAGGCCCACGGGGCGGGGTACGTGCACGAGATCGTCCCGCCCGAGCAGATCGAGGCGCGGGTGACCGCGCTGGCCCACCAGATCGCCGAGCACGCGCCGATCACGCTCTGGGTCACCAAGGAGTCGATCCGCCGGCTCGGCGCGAGCCGGACCTTGCCGGAGGACGAGGACCTGATCGCGACCACCTACATGAGCGCCGACTTCCGCGAGGGTGTGCGGGCCTTCCTCGAGAAGCGCACGCCCCGGTGGACGGGCCGGTGAGGGCGGCCCGATGATCCGCGAGGTGCCCGGTCGCAAGCCGCGGGTGCACCCGGAAGCGTACGTGGACCCGGCGGCCCAGGTGATCGGGGACGTGACGATCGAGGCGGGGGCGAGCGTGTGGCCCTTCACGGTGCTGCGCGGCGACCAGGACAACTACGTCAAGCTCGGCCGCAACTCCAACGTGCAGGACAACTCGGTGCTGCACGTGACCCCGGAGTTCCCGTGCATCGTGGGCGACAACGTGACGATCGGCCACCGGGCGGTGGTCCACGCCTGCACCGTGATGAGCAACTCCCGGATCGGTATCGGCGCGGTGGTGCTCACCGGCGCGGTGGTGGAGGAGGGCGCGCAGGTCGGGGCGGGTGCGCTGGTGCCGCCCGGCAAGGTGGTGCCGGCGGGCTGGCTCGTGATGGGCGTGCCGGCCAAGCCGGTGCGCAGGATGAGCCAGGAGGAGCTCGACGACAT
>Ga0335085_10000666_pt1 | contig 90701 bp, 77 predicted proteins | sample Lox_Sample_45_FD_206712 | JGI IMG/M metagenome (GOLD analysis project Ga0335085, IMG submission 206712) | Soil microbial communities from Loxahatchee National Wildlife Refuge, Florida, United States - Lox_Sample_4.5 | ecosystem: Environmental > Terrestrial > Soil > Wetlands | place: USA... | reverse complement strand
TCACGAGGGACGTGCAGACCACGCTCGTTCCTGCGGGTGGTGCGGCCATCGTCGAATTCAAGATCGAGGTGCCGGGGACCTACATCCTGGTGGACCATTCGCTCACGCGTGCGTTCAACAAGGGCGCCCTCGGAATGCTCAAGGCCGCCGGCCCCGACAACAAGCTCGTGTACTCTGGGAAGATCAGCGATGAGGTGTACCAGCCCGAGGGGACACAGATCCGCATGAGCGCGACACCGCCGGCGGTCGCGCCCCCACCCAAGACCAGGAAGGAGCTACTCGAACGCGGCAAGGGTGTGTACGCGGCCAACTGCGCGGCCTGCCATCAGGCGAACGGGCAGGGCATCCCCAAGGCCTTTCCCCCGCTGGTCCGCAGCGACTACCTGAACGCCGACAAGATCCGGGCGATCCGGACGGTGACCGGTGGCCTGCAGGGGCCCGTCACCGTGAACGGCGAGACGTACAACGGGGTCATGCCCGCGTGGACGCTCTCCGACGAGGACGTCGCCGCAGTCCTGAGCTACATCTACGGAAGCTGGGGCAACTCCGGCAAGGAGGTGTCGGTGAAGGACGTGAGGACGCACCGAGTCAAGGGGAGCGCGGCGAAGTCGCCCGAATGAGGATCCCGCTCGCGGTGACGGCGGCCGCCGCCGTCATGATGGCAATGTCTGGGGCCGCCGCTGACCGGGCGGCGCCCAACATGGCTCTGGTGCCGGCCGGGCAGCAGCAGCCCTTCTTCGTCACGCGCGGTTCGACGGGCTCGCCGGCGGCCGAGGCCGACCGGGGCCCGGCGATCGAGGTGCCGGCGTTTCTCATGGATCGGGTACCGGTGACGCGCCGCCATTTTGCCGAGTTCGTCCGCGCCAGGGCCGAGTGGCGGCGATCGCAGGTCCCTTCCACGCTGGCCGACTCGCACTATCTCGAGGACTGGGCCTCGGACCTGGATGCCGGAAACAGCGTGCCTGCCGATGCGCCCGTGACCCGCGTGTCCTGGTTCGCGGCCAGCGCCTACTGCCGCTGGAAGGGGAGGGAGTTGCCCACGGTGGATCAATGGGAGCGAGCCGCGGCCGGCGCCGGGAAGGACACGCCCGCCACCCGGGAGAAGATCTTGCAGTGGTACAGCCGGCCTGGCAGCGACCCGCTTCGCGCGGTCGGTCAGGACGTTCCCAACGCCTACGGCTTGCACGACCTGCACGGTCTGATCTGGGAATGGACGCTCGACTTCAACAGCACCCTGGTCAGCACCGAGACTCGCGACCCCGGAGCGAAGGACGATCCGCTCTTCTGTGGCTCGGGCAGCCAGGGTGCCGTCGATCCGAACGACTACGCCACCTTCATGCGCTACGCGCTCCGCAACAGTCTCCGCGCCAGCTACACGACGGGCACCCTTGGCTTCCGCTGCGCACAGGACACGGAGAAGCCATGACCTGGATACGGATCGTCGTCACACTGGCCCTGGCCGTCCTGCCCGGGTCGGCGTCGGCACAGGCCCCGACGTCGCCTCACACTCACGGCTCCGCGGAGTCCCCGGACCGCGAGCGGCCGGCGCCCCTCCCAGGCGGATCCATCTATCAGGTAGGCACCACGTGGACGGACATGGATGGCAAGCCCGTGCCGCTCCGCTCGCTACGAGGGAAGCCGGTTGCTCTTGCGATGGTGTACACGAGCTGCACCACCGCCTGTCCTCTCACCGTGGCCGATCTCAAGCGCATCGAGGCGGCGCTGTCGCCGGAGGCCCAGGCGCGCGTGTCGTTCGCGCTCTTCTCCTTCGACAGCGAGCGGGATCGACCGGAGGTGCTGAAGAAGTTCGCCTCGGCCCATGGCCTCGACCCCGCGCGCTGGCGCCTCTACCACGGTGATCGCGCCGCCGTCCGTGACCTGGCCATGGCGCTCGGCATCCGCTACAAGAGAGACGCCCGCGGCGACTTCGACCACTCCAATGTCATATCGATCCTCGACTCCCAGGGAGTGGTTCGCCACCAGCAGGTGGGTCTCGGCCAGGATCCGGCGGCATCCGCCGCCCGACTCGAGAGCCTCGCGCGCTGACCCGTCCGGCTGGCCGGACGCCGGCAGCCCCGCTGGCGGGCCGGAGCTGGAGATCTGAATGTGAGCCGGGAGCACTTCGAGAGCGACCGCGATGACCACCTTGGAATCATCCGCACCACAATCCGACCCAGCGTGTCGGCTAGGGCTTGCGGTTCAGCGAGCGCTCCCGCTCTTCCCATTGCTCCTGGAGCTGGCGGTGTGCCCGCCGCTCCGAGATCGTGTGGATGACCGCACAGAGCAGAGAGAACACGACGGCGGCGACGCCGAGCAGGGCCAGCGTCATGGGTGGGAAGGTCGTCGGATCGAGACCATGACTCGATCGTAACCCAGTGCAAAATCATCACCAAATAGGTCTGGAGGCGGTTGAAGTCCATCCGGGCGTCCGCTAGACTGTCTCCCCGTGACCCACCCCGACGGCCGGCCCCTCGCGCGGTTCTCCGTCCTCGACCTGACCACCGTCCGCTCGGGTCCTACATGCACGAAAATCCTGGCCGATTTCGGCGCGGACGTCCTCCGGGTGGAGCGGCCGGGTGGTGAGGGGCGGGAGCGAGTGTTCTTCGACGCAGCCGACCTGCATCGCAACAAGCGCAGCGTGGCCGTCAACCTCCAGGACCCGCGCGGTGTCGCCATCGTGAAGCGGCTGGCCGCCTCGATGGACGTGGTCGTCGAGAACTACCGCCCCGACGTCAAGCATCGCCTGGGCGTGGACTACGAGACCCTGTCGCGCGACAACCCGCGCCTCGTCTACGCGAGTATCTCCGGCTTCGGCCAGGACGGGCCCTACCGGGATCGGCCCGGCTACGATCAGATCGTGCAGGGCATGTCCGGGCTCATGTGGCTCACCGGCACCGCGGAAAGCGCTCCACTGCGCGTGGGAATTCCGATCGGCGATCTCCTGGCCGGCTACTTCGCGGCGCTGGGGATTCTCACCGCGCTGCTCGAGCGCGAGACGTCGGGCCGCGGTCAGAAGGTCGAGACCTCGCTGCTGGAGGCGCTGACCGGAAGCTTGTCGTTCCAGGCGGCCAAGTACGTGAACACCGGCGAGGTTCCGCCGCCGGTCGGCAATCATCATCCGCTGACCGCGCCCATGGGCGTCTATCGCGCGAAGGATGGCTTCTTCAACCTGGCCGTTGGCAACGACGACATGTGGCGACGGTTCTGCGCGGTGCTGGATCTGCCGGCCCTCGGCGAGGATGCGCGCTTCGGCGCGATGCTCTCCCGCGTGAAGCATCGTCAGGCCCTCGACGCGATCCTCGAGGGCGCCTTCGCTCGATCTCCGGCCGCCGAGTGGGTGGAGACGCTCAACGCGGCGGGCGTGGCCTGTGGCCCCATCAACACGGTGGATCAGGTCTTCGCCGACCCGCAGATCCGGAAGGCCGACCTCGTGCGCGAGCTCAGCAACCCCGCCTGGGGCCCGCACAAGGTCCTGGCGCTGCCCGTGCATCTCTCGCGCACGCCGGCGCGAGTGGAGCGGGCTGCCCCGATGACCGGCGAGCATACCCGTGAAGTTCTGGAGTCCCTGGGCTACGACCCGGTCACCCTCGACACCCTGCTCGCCGAAGGCGTCATCGAGCAACACAAGGGAGAGACGACATGAGCGACTACATCCTGGTGGAGCAGGACGGCCCGATTGCCACCGTCGTGTTCAACCGGCCGAAGATGCGCAACGCGATCAGCCTCGCCATGTGGTCGGAGATCGCCATGGTGACCGAGCGCCTCTCGAAGGACGATTCGGTGCGCGCCATCGTCTACCGCGGGGCGGGCACCGACGCGTTCGCCTCGGGCGCGGACATCTCCGAGTTCCAGGAGAACCGCAAGGACACCGCCACCGCGCTGAACTACAACAAGCAGACCGAGGCCGCCTACTCCTCGATCCGCGGGTGCCCCAAGCCGACGGTGGCCATGGTGTTCGGCTACTGCATGGGCGGGGCCATGGCCCTCGCGATGGCCGCCGATCTGCGCTTCGCGGCCGCCGGCTCACGGTTCGGCATCCCGGCCGCGCGGCTCAGCATCATCTACGGGCTCGATCCGGTTCACCAGCTCGTGGATCTCGTGGGGCCGGCCTACGCCAAGGACATTCTCTACTCGGCGCGCACGGTGGAGGCGGAGGAGGCCCTGCGCATCGGCTTCATCCAGCGCCTGGTCCCGGTCGCCGAGCTCGAATCCTACACCTACGACTACCTCAAGAAGGTCGCGGCCAACGCCCCCCTGTCGGTGCGGGGGACCAAGGCCCAGGTGCAGGCGATCTTCGAGGGCATCACCGACGCCCACCGCGATCACCTCCGCAACCTCGGCATCGCCACGTTCGACAGCGAGGACTACAAGGAGGGCACGCGGGCCTTTCTCGAAAAGCGGGCGCCCCGGTTCCAGGGGCGGTAGCTTCTGCGTATTACGGTCCTCTCCTCGACTCCCCTCAATCCGCTGGAGGGGAGCGGCACGTTCGTGGGCATCGCGGGGCTGGCCCAGGGCCTGGCCCAGCTCGGCCACCAGGTCTCGTTGCGACCGCTCGGGCGGCGCACCGGGTTCCACACGCTGGACCGCTGGCTCTACAACGCGGGCGCGTTGCTGCGTCCGCCGCGCGACACGGAGCTGGTGCTCGGCGTGGATCTCGACGGCTTTCTGTGGGCCCGACGTCGCACGCTGCCGTTCGTGGCGAGCCTCAAGGGCATCATCGCCGACGAGCTCCGGAACGAGCGGGGCCGCGTTCGCGCCCTCCTCCGGGTGCAGGCGCGCTGGGAGCGCCGGAACGTGGAGCGCGCCGACCTCGTGATGGTGACGAGCCGCTACTCGGCCGAGGTGGCCCAGCGTGAGTACGGCGTGCCCTCCGCCCGGCTGGCCGTGGTGCCGGAGCCCATCGACCTGGAGGTCTGGGACGATCAGTTCTGGCGCGCGCCGCGCCGGACCCATGGGGGGCCGGTCGTGCTCTGCGTGGCCCGGATGTACCCGCGGAAGCGGATCCCTGATCTGCTGCGGGCCGCCGCCATTCTGCGGGCCCGCATCCCGGGTGCGCAGGTGCGGATCGTCGGCCGCGGTCCCGAGTGGCCGACGATCGGCCGGCTCCACGCCGAGCTCGGGCTCGGCGACACGGTGGCGCTCCTGGGGGATCTCAACCGCGAGCGGCTCGCCGAGGAGTACGTCAACTCGTCCGTCTTCTGCCTGCCCTCGGTGCAGGAGGGCTTCGGCATCGTGTTCCTGGAGGCGATGGCGGCGGAGCTGCCGGTGGTGGCCTGCCGGATCGCCGCGGTGCCCGAGGTGGTGCTGGACGGGGCGACCGGGCTTCTGGTCCCGCCGCGCGATCCCGGCGCGCTCGCGGAAGCGCTGGAGCGGCTCGTCGCCGAGCCCGCGCTGGCCAGGCGGCTCGGGCAGGAGGGCCGTCGCCGCGTGCTCGGGTTCACTCCGCGGCACGTCGCCGAGCGCTTCCTGAGCGCGGTACACTCGACGCAGGATCGCCTGGGACAGCAGGCGCGAGGAGGCTGAGCCGCCCGATGGTGTACGCAACCCGGAAGTTCACGTTCTCGGCGGGGCATCGCTACTGGCGACCCGACTGGAGCGCGGAGGAGAACGCCCGCGTCTTCGGCTCGCTCACCGTCGCGCACGGGCACAACTACGGGCTCGAGGTCACGGTGCGGGGCAAGATAGATCCCCGCACCGGCATGGTGATGGACCTGGGCGAGCTCAAGCGCGTGGTCGGCGAGGCGGTGATCAGCCGTTTCGACCACGCGGATCTGAACCAGGATCCGCTGTTTCCGGCCGGCACGATCCCCACCACCGAGAACCTGGTGCGGGTCGTCTGGGACCTGCTCGTTCCCAAGCTCGGCGCCGATCGCCTGCATCGCCTGCGGCTCTGGGAGGATCCGACCTTCTACGTGGAATACCTCGGCGAATGACCGAGTTCGCGATCACCCGGTCGTACCACTTCAGTGCCGCCCACCAGCTCGCCAACGCGGGCCTCTCCGACGAGGAGAATGCCGAGATCTACGGCCAGTGCTTCCGCCAGCACGGCCACAACTACCAGCTCGAGGTGACGGTCTCGGGTGCGGTCGATCCCACCACGGGGATGTCGGTGGACATCACGGTGATCGACGCGGCGGTGAAGCGAGCGGTGCTGGACCGCGTGGACCACTACGACCTCTCGGCCACCGTGCCCGCGCTGGCCGGGGTGATCACGACCGGGGAGAACCTGGCGCGCACCTTCTGGAGCTGGCTGGAGGTCGCCCTGCCCAGGGGCATCCTGCGGCGCGTGACCCTGGTGGAGACGGCCAACAACGTGTTCGAGTACTGCGGCGAGCCCGCGCCCAGCCCCACATCCAGGAGGTGAGCGTCGACGATGGAGCGTCTCATCCGCGATCTGCTCAAGGAGATCGGTGAAGATCCGACCCGCGAGGGGCTCGAGAAGACTCCGGCCCGCGTGGCCAAGGCGTGGGAGTACCTCACGTCCGGGTACAAGCAGGACGTCCACGACGTACTGAATGAAGCGCTCTTCACCGAGGACTACGACGAGATGGTCGTGGTGAAGGACATCGACCTCTACTCGATGTGCGAGCACCACCTGCTACCCTTCTTCGGCAAGTGCCACATCGCCTACATGCCGTCGCGCAAGATCGTGGGGCTGTCCAAGCTGCCCCGTCTCGTCGAGATGTTCGCGCGGCGACTCCAGGTCCAGGAGCGCCTCACCACCCAGATCGCCCACACCCTGAACGAGGTCCTGCAGCCGCGGGGCGTGGCGGTAGTGATCGAGGCCCTCCACATGTGCATGCTCATGCGCGGGGTGGAGAAGCAGAACTCCAAGGCGGTGACCTCCGCCATGCTCGGGGCGTTCCGGGAGAACGCGGGGACCCGCGCCGAGTTCATGGAGCTGATCCGGGCTCGCGGCGGGCTCGTGGTGTGAAGCTCACCGGCCGCATCGCCGTCGTCACCGGGGCGGGCCGCGGCATCGGCCGCGCGGTCGCGACCACTCTGGCCCGCGAGGGCGCCGCGGTGGTCCTGGCCGCGCGCTCCGTCGCCGCGATCGAGGCGGTGGCGCAGGAGATCCGGCAGGGTGGCGGGCGCGCGCTCGCGGTCCCCACCGACGTGAGGCAGGAGGCCGCGGTGGAGACGCTCGCCCAGCGGGCGCTCGGCGAGTGGCAGCGGGTGGACGTGCTGGTCAACGCGGCTGGGGTCGCCACCTTTGCCCCTGTGACGGACTCCAAGCTCGACGACTGGGACCAGATGCTGGCGGTGAATCTGCGCGGCGCCGTCCTGTGCTGCCGCGCGGTGCTGCCCGCGATGACCGCCCAGCGTCGGGGCACCATCGTCAACGTGGGGTCGGTGGTCACGAGCCGGTCGCTCACCGGCAGCGCGGCCTACACCGCGTCCAAGTACGGGCTCCTGGGCTTCTCTCGGGTCTTGGCCGAGGAGATGCGGCCCTACGGCGTCCGCGTCGGGGTGCTCTCGGCGGGGGCGACGGACACCCCGCTGTGGGACGCCATGCCCGGGGCGCCGGCCCGAGAGCGCATGCTGCGGGCCGATCAGGTGGCCGAGGCGGCCCTGCTGATGGCCGCGCTGGACCCCAACGCGGCCCTCGAGGAGCTGACCCTGCTGCCCGCGGGGGGCATCCTCTGAGGCGGCCCGACGGGGCGCAATGCCCTCTGCTATAATGAGGTCGCAGTCTTACAACACGGGCGCGGGACGAGCCCAAGGAGGCAGGGATGATCACGTTGACTGAGACGGCCGCCAAGAAGATCTCGGATCTGCGGCTCGAAGAGGGCAAGCCCGAGTGGGGCCTGCGGATCCGTATCGTCGGGGGCGGGTGCTCCGGCATGTCCTACGAGCTCGGATGGGACGACACCGCGTCCGAGGGCGACAACGTCGTCGAGTCGAACGGCGTGAAGGTGTTCGTGGATTCGCACAGCGCCCCGTACCTGCAGGGCAGCGAGATCGACTACGTCGACAACAACATGATGGGCGCCGGGTTCGCCATCAAGAACCCGAACGTGAAGTCGTCCTGCGGCTGCGGCTCGTCGCACCAGTTCTAAACCGCCGTCCGGGATACGGGCTCGCTCGATGAAAGTGCAGGTCCGGCTGTTTGCCCGCTACCGCGAGGAAGCGGGCCGCGACTCGCTGGACCTCGAGCTCCCCGAGGGCGGCACCGTCGAGCGAGCCTGGGAAGCCGTCGCCGCGCAGCTCCCCGTTCTCCGTCCGTACCGTGCGTTCACCTTGTTCGCACTCCAGAACGACTACGTGCGGGCCGACCATCCGCTGGGAGACGGCGACGAGCTCTGCCTGTTCCCGCCGGTGAGCGGGGGCGCCGCCGCGCCCGACCGGGATTGGATCGATGTGACCGCCGAGCCCCTGTCGGAGCGCGCGGTGGCCCAGGCGGTGGAGCATCCCGGGGCGGGGGCCCTGGCCCTGTTCTCGGGGGTGGTGCGCGACCAGACCGGCGGGCGACGCGTGAAGTTTCTTGAGTACGAGGCGCATGGCCCCATGGCGCTGGCCAAGATGCGCGAGATCGGTCAGGCCATCCGCCAGCGCTGGCCCATCATCACGAGGATCGCGATCGTGCACCGCATCGGCCGGCTGGAGATCGGCGAGTCGAGCGTGATGATCGCGGTCTCCTCGCCGCATCGGGCCGAGGCGTTCGAGGCGTGCCGCTTCGCGATCGACACCCTGAAGGAGACGGTGCCGATCTGGAAGAAGGAGCACTTCGAGGACGGCGAGGTCTGGGTCGGGCTCCAATCGCAGTGTGATCATCGCCACTAGCCTCCCCGCGCGCGTTCTCGACACCATTCGCCGTCACGGCATGCTCCGTGGCGGCGACCGCGTCTTGGTCGCCGTATCCGGCGGCCCCGACTCGGTCACACTGCTCGATGTGCTCGGCGGGCTGCGCGCGTCGCTCGGGTTTGTCGTCTCGGTGGCCCACGTCCACCACGACCTCCGCCCGGAGGCCGACGACGAGGCCGAGGTCGTGTGCCGGCTCTGCGAGCGGCTGGGCGTGGCCTGCCACGTCGAGCGCGTCGCGGTGAAGCGGGCGCCGCCCTGGGAGGGGCTCGAGGCCGAGGGCCGCCGCGCCCGGCACGGAGCGCTCGAGCGCGTGGCCCGCGCGGTGGGCGCCAGCCGCATCGCCACGGGGCACACCGCCGATGATCAGGCCGAGACGGTACTGATGCGCCTGCTGCAGGGGGCCGGCCCTCGCGGCCTCGGCGGTATCGCGCCGGTGCGCGGGCTCCTGATCAGCCCGCTGATCGAGAGCCGCCGGGTCGAGATCATCGACCATCTGCGCGTCCGCGGGCTTCCCTGGGTCGAGGACGCGAGCAACCGCGACGCGCGGTTCCTGCGCAACCGCATCCGGCACGACCTGCTGCCGTTCATGGCCGAGCGCATCGGGGCCCCCGTGGTGGAGGCGCTCTGCCGCTCGGCCGCCGCCGCGCGCGCGCTCGTCGCCGAGCTGGAGGCCCGGGCGCGCGGAGATCTCGACCGCCTGGCCACCCGCGATGCCGCCGGCTTCACGCTGGACGTCGCGGCGCTCGCGGCGGGCCCGGTCGAGCTGGGGGCCGAGATCCTGCGCCAGGCCGCGGCGGCGCTGGGCGAGACTCGACCGCTCCGCGGGCCCGCCCAGCGGGCCATTCGCGCGCTGCTCTCCGGGGCGCCTCGCCGGCGGGCGGTGCGGCTCGGCGGGCTCGTCGCCGAGCGAAGCGGCCGCCGCTTGCGGGTGGGGCCGGTCGCGCTGCCCGCGCTGTCGACGCGCGCATGGGCTCCGCCGGGCGCGCTCGACCTGCCGGAGATCGGACAGCGCTTGACCGCGTCCATCGTCCCGCGCGGCAGCGACTACGTCATCCCGCGCGAGCCGCAGCGCGCGGCCTTCGACGCCGACGCGCTGCCGCCCACCCTGACGGTGCGGGCGCGCCGCCGCGGCGACGTCTTCTCGCCGTTCGGCGCTCCCGCGTCCGGCCCCCCCGCGGTCCGGCGGCTCAAGTCCTTCCTGATCGACGCGGGCGTCCCGCGCTGGCAGCGGCCGCGCACCCCGCTCGTCGAGGCGGGCGCCGAGATCATCTGGGTGGCCGGGGTGCGTCGTGGGGGCAGCGCTCCGGTGACCGAGACGACCACGCGAGTGCTCGAGCTGACGCTCCAGCGCGGCTAGCCGTTGCTCATGCCCGGCGGTAAGATGTCTCGCGGAGGCTCGAGATGAGGATCTGGCGGCGCGCAGCGATCGGTGTGCTCGTTCTGGCGGCAGCCACCAGCCTGCTGACTCCCGCCGCCCCGGCCCAGCCCCGCACGTCGCCATCGCGTCCGTCCGCGCCCGCCGCGCCCCCCGTGACGGAGTCGCAGCGTCTCCTGCGGGCGCTGGAGGAGGCGTTCGTCTCCGTCGCCGACCGCGCCACGCCGTCGGTGGTCAACGTCAGCGTCAAGGTCAAGCGGGAGGTGCAGTCAGAGGCGCCGCCGTCGCCCGAGGCCGAGGAACGCTTCCGGGAGTTCTTCGGCCCCGAGCTGTTCGAGCGCTTCTTTCGCCGCCGCCCACCCCGGGAGGAAGGCCGCGCTGCGGGGTCGGGGGTAATCGTGGACCCGCGCGGCTACATCCTGACCAACAACCACGTCGTGGAGAACGCGTCCGAGATCGAGGTGCGCCTCTCCGACGACCGCAAGTTCAAGGCAACGCTGGTCGGCCGCGACGGCCGCACCGACCTCGCGGTGCTCAAGATCGAGAACCCAGCCGGCCCGCTGCCGGTGGCCGACTTGGGGGACTCCGACCGGCTGCGCGTGGGGCAGTGGGCCATCGCGATTGGCAACCCGTTCGGCCTGGACCGCACCGTGACCGCGGGCATCATCTCGGCCACCGGTCGCACCCACGTGGGCGTGGCCACCTACGAGGCGTTCATCCAGACCGACGCGTCGATCAACCCGGGCAACTCGGGCGGGCCGCTCTTGAACCTGGATGGCCGCGTGGTCGGCATCAACACCGCCATCGTCTCGAGCGGGCAGGGCATCGGGTTCGCGATCCCGATCAACATGGCGCGCGACATCATGACCCAGCTCATCGCGCGGGGCCGAGTGGTGCGTGGCTGGCTCGGTGTCGTCATCCAGGACCTGACGCCGGAGCTGGCGGCGGGCTTCGGGGTCAGGGAGGACGCGGGGGTCCTGGTGGCGGAGGTCATGAAGGACGGGCCCGCGGACGGCGCCGGGCTGAAGGCCGGGGACGTCATCGTCGATTTCGGCGGCGCGGCCATCAAGGACGTGACCGACCTGCAGAAGCGCGTGGCCGCGATCGAGCCCGGGCGGCCGACGCCGCTCACCGTCGTACGCGAGCGCAAGAACGTCACGCTGAGCGTGAAGGTGGGGGAGCAGCCGAGCGACGACACGCTCGTCGCGGCCGACGGCGGCGACGACATCATGGGCCTCTCCGTCGAGCCGCTCACCCCGGAGAGCGCGCGACAGAATCGTTTGTCGGCGCGGAGCGGGCTGCTGGTGACCGACGTGGCGCCGGGTAGCCCGGGAGCGGCCGCCGGCATCAGGCCGGGCGACGCGATCATCGAGGTGAGTCGCCGTCCCGTGAGCGACCCCTCGGCCTTCAAGCAGATCGTGGCCGCGCTCAAGCCCGGTGAGTCGGTGCCGGTGTACCTCCAGCGTGGCGGAGGGAAGAACGAGTACGTGGTCCTGACCGCTCCGCGTCCCTGATCCCCTCCTGACCCAGTAAGGGTATAAAATCGCTTGACAGTTTCCCCGCCGCTCCCTAACGTGCCGGTCACTTCGTGCCGGCCGAGGAGACTGCGCGTGAGAAATCAGCAGTGTGTACGGAAGGATACGGGCGACGGGCCCGCGGCTTACCGGCCGCGTCCCGTGGTGCTTGCCATCGACGACGAGCCCGGAGTCCGCGAGTCTCTCCAGCTCATTCTTCAGGAGGAGTTCGAGGTGCTGGAGGCGGCCGACGGGGCCGCCGCGCTGGCGATCCTGGCCGTGCGGCAGGTGGACGTGGCCCTGCTCGATGTCCGGATGCCCGGTGAGCCCGGATCCAAGGTCCTTCCGAAGATCCTCGCCATCGACGACTCGATCCCGGTCATCCTGATCACCGCCGATCCTCACCTGCGGATGGCGGTCGACGCCATGAAGGCGGGCGCCTACGACTACGTCGCCAAGCCGTACGACGTCGACGAGATCCTGAGCCTGGTGCGCCAGGCCGCCCAGCAGCGGGGCATGGAGCGCGAGCTTCGCTACCTCCGCGCCGAGCTCGACCGCGCCCACGGCTTCGATCAGCTCGTGGGACGGCACCCGCGCATGGTGCGACTCTACGAGACGATCGCCCAGGTGGCCCAGACCCCCGCCACCGTGCTCATCACCGCGGAGAGCGGTACGGGCAAGGAGCTGGTGGCCCGGGCCATCCACAACCAGAGCCCGCGGCGGGCGCAGCCCTTCGTGGCGGTGAACCTGGCCGCCATCCCGGATTCCCTGCTCGAATCCGAGCTGTTCGGCCACGAGAAGGGCGCCTTCACCGGGGCCTACGCGCGCAAGCCCGGCAAGTTCGAGCTGGCTCACGGCGGCACCCTGTTTCTCGACGAGGTCGGGAGTCTCCGCGTCGATCTGCAGGCCAAGCTGCTGCGGGCCCTGCAGGAGCGGGAGATCGAGCGTCTCGGCGGAACCCGCACCATCCAGGTCGACGTGCGCGTGATCGCGGCCACCAACACCGATCTGCGTCAGGCCATCCGGGCTCGGGCCTTCCGCGAAGACCTGTACTACCGACTCCACGTGGTACCGATCACGGTGCCGCCGCTCCGCGAGCGGAAGAGCGATCTGGCGGACCTTGCCGCCCATTTCGTCCGCAAGTACTCGCAGGAGTTCAAGAAGGACGTGCGTGGTCTCTCCCGCGGCGCCCTGCTGGCCCTCGAGGGCTACGACTGGCCCGGCAACGTCCGCGAGCTCGAGAACATCATCGAGCGCAGCGTAGCGCTGGCCACGCGGCCGGTGATCCGGCTCGACGACCTGCCGCTCGATCTGGCCATGAACGAGGTGGCGCCGGGCCGCGCCGAGAGCGACCCATCGACCCTCACCCTGAAGGACGCGCGCGATCGCTTCGAGCAGGCGTACGTGCTGCGGGCGCTCGAGCGCTGCGATTGGAACCAGAGCCGCGCGGCCCGGGAGCTGGGCGTGCATCGCAACACGCTGATCGCGCGCCTGGCCACGTGGGGTTTCCGGCGGGACCAGCCCCCTCCGTCCATCCGGCCTGTGGCGGGCGACAACTCGGCTTGATCGCTCGCTTCGTTCCTGCCGCGCTGGGCCTGCTGTTGGCCCTGGGCGTCACCGTCGTCGCATGCAGCCGTCCGGACACGACGTTGACCCTTGCCCTTACTCCATCCCGCGATCCAACCGCCCTGAAGGAGGCGGGCGACGCCTTCGCGAAGGCGATCACCCAGGTCTCCGGGGTACCCGTGAAGGCGATCGTGGCCTCGGACTATGCAGGTGTCATCGAGGCGCTTCGGAGCAAGAGGGTCGACCTGGCCTTCGTCCACCCGGTGGGCTACGTGCTGGCTAATCGCGAGGCCGGCTGCCAGATCCTCGTGCGCGACATCTGGCAGGGCAAGACCGCGTACACCGCCCGGTTCTACGTCAGGACAGACCGCGGCATCCGGCGCCTGGAGGACCTGCGCGGCAAGACGGTGGCCTTCGTGGATCCGGCGTCGTCGTCGGGCTACATCTACCCGATGGTGCTGCTGATCAAGCACGGTCTCGTGCGCGACCGCGATCCCAGGAGCTTTTTCAAGGAGGCGCTCTTCACCGGGACCCACGAGGCGGCGCTGCAGTCCGTGCTCCGCGGGAGGGTGGACGCGGCCGCGTCCTTCGACAAGGCGCCGGAGCTGCACATCAAGGACCCCGGCCTGATCGCCCAGCTCGCGTTCGTCGGCGAGACGCCGGAGATCCCGGAGGCGGGCATCTGCGCGCGGCCGGGCCTGCCCGCCGAGCCGGTCGCCCGGGTCAAGCGTGCGCTCCTGTCGATCAGGGCGCCCGAGTACGCGGCGCTGCTGAAGGAGATCTACGGGATCGACGGGTTCATCGAGGCGGACGACCGCGACTACCAGCCGGTCCGCGACGCGATGGCGCTGATGAACCTGAGTCCGGCGAAGTAGCCCGGCCCCTCTCAGCCCCCCGCCGTGCGCCGGAACGCATAGAAGGCCGCCCAGAGCTGCAGCAGGTCGGCGAAACCGGCGAGCCGGCCCGCCTCCACGTGCCCGACCGCGCCCACGATGGTGACGCGCACCGGCCGACCGGCGGCGCGGGCCGCCGCGGCGAGCCTCAGGCTCTCGGTGAAGGGGACCGCGGGATCGTCGCGACCGTGGATCAGAGTGAGCGGCGCGCGGATGTCCGCCACCGCGCGCGCCGGGGACAGCGTCTCGAGCAGCGCACGGGTGCGCTCCGGGAGCGCGCGCACGAGGCCATCGACTGCCATCGGATCGCGATTGTCCACGAGCCGCCGGCCAGCTTCGTCCACCAGTTCGGCGTTCGCGCGGGCGAACTGGGCGATGGCGTCCTCCAGCACGGGCCGCCGGCCGGTGGTCCCCTCGTAGATGTAGGCGCCGGTGAGCGTGTAGCGGAGCAGCTCTACCGCGGAGGCATAGCCACCGAGGGCGAGCACGGCCGACACGCTCGGAGCCACCGTCGGATCCGCGGCTGCCAGCAGCGTGGGCCCGGCCCCGAGGCTGATGCCGAGCAGCGCCACGTGCTCGTAGCCCGCGCCCCGCAGCGCCTGAATGCTGGCGGTCACCGCGCCCGCGTCCTCGGGCCGCAGCCGCAGCACCGTGAGTCCGTCCACCGTCGGCACCGCGACCGCCCATCCCGACCGGGCGAGTAGGAGGGCGGCATCGCGCAGCCGTGCGTCATCCTTACCCGACGGGGAGAGGCCGTGGACCAGCACCAAACCGGGCGGCCTCAGGAAGGCGGCGCGCGTGTAGACATCTATCGCCACCGGCCCCGCGGGCGACGCCGGCGCAGCGAGTGGGCGCACCAGCGGCTCGGGGCTCAGTGCGGTGAGCGGGCGCCAGCGTCCCTGACCGAGGAACTCGACCAGGAAAGCGCTCGTGAGCACCAGCGACCAGGCGGTGACGAGCACGGGCAGCGCGAGCAGCGCGGCCCAGGCGAGCCGGACGGCGGGGCCCAATGCTACGCGCCTCCTCCCGAGACCTGGCTCACGCGCACATCATGAGAACTCGTCTGCGGGAGCGCAACTACTCCCGTCGCGGTCGTGACCTGCGACGCAGTAAGCGCACCACGGGGGCCATCGTCGCGCGTCGTCGGGCATTTCTCCGGGTCCCCTCGGTTGCTCAGGGCAGGGTGCCCACCACGAAGCAGCCGGCCCCACACTATCTGCGGGTGATCGCGGGCGATCCCGGCGTGGCACCGGTGATGCTATTCAGTCCCTGCGGAGGGCCACTGACATGAACGTGACGATTGGACGAGTGGTGTTCGCTCTTGCGGTGGCGGTGTGTTTCCTTGGCCTTGGCATGCTCGAGGTGCTGAGCGAGCGGGCCGGGATGGAGCGCGCGTTCACGACGCCGCCGCGCCCGGACGCCGTGGAGAAGGACCCGGCGTGGGATACGATGACCCTGCCGGAGTCGTCCAATCCGGCGCCGGACGCATCGCGTCTGACGATGGCCATTCAGGCCGGGCGCGTGATCGTCCTGACTGTGGACGAGAAGCGGGGGCGGCTTCTATCGGTGAGCGGAAGCGGACCCGTGCTCGAGTCCGAGGTGGGTCACGAGACGGTGGTGATGACCGAGGACAAGCAGGCCGGGCGTCTCGCGCTGCTGAAGCCGGGCGACGTCATCCGGATCGAGCCGGCCGCCGGGGAGATTCAGAAGATCGTCCTGCTCAGGCACGCGTGGCGGCAGCTGGAAAGCCCGGAACAGTGAAGCCGAGAGACGGAGCGACTTCGACTACTTAGGGTTGGCGCACTTGATGAGGCGCCAGCCGTTGAACAGATTGACCTTGGTGGTGACCTCGGGATTGAGGCCGACCTGTCGCAGAAGTGGCTCCAGCGGCAGGTTCGACTTCCAGCCGAGACGCGTGCATACCGGCGCGACCAGATCTTCAAGCCGTCCGACTGCGGGCCGCTCGCTCCGGAAGTGGTTCAGGATGACGATGTTGCCCCCGGGCTTCACCACCCGCTTCATCTCCCGCAGCACGCCAACGGGATCCGGCACCGCGCTGATGGTGTAGGTGGCCACCGCGGAGTCGAACTCTCCCTGGCCGAAATCCATGGTGGTGGCGTCCATCGTCTTGAGCGTGACATTGCCCAGACCAAGCTCCACTACCTTGTCCTGGGCCTTCTGGAGCATCTCCTCGGAGAGGTCGATGCCGGTCAGGCGACAGTTGGTGGGGTACAGGGGCAGGTTCAGTCCGGTGCCGATCCCAACCTCGAGCACGTTGTGGCCGCGCTTGACGTCGAGCAGCTGGATGGCGGCCTCACGGCCCGGGTGGAAGATCCAGTCGAAGACGAAGTCGTAGGCAGGGGCATAGAGCTTGTACGCCCGCTTCACCTGCCTTTTCTCCAGTGCCGCGTCCAATCCGGCAGCCCCTCCGAAGATGCTGAGACGCCCTTGCCTCCGCACTTTTAGCATAGGCTGACGCAGGTTGCCAAGCGCTTTATGACTCGGAGATCGCCAACGAGAACGAGAACTTACAGTGAACGGCCGACTACAGGTCGGCCTCGCCGCACAACCGCGCGAGCACCCGGTCGGCGGCGAAGTATTCCTCGGCGATCCGACGGGCCGCCCGGCTGTGGAAGGCGTAGTCCCGGTTGACCTCGTCGAGCGCCGCCGCGGCCTCCTGGACTGTAGAGAACGCGAGCAACCCGGCCCCCGCCGGCACGTACTTGCTGAAGCCCGTCTCCTGGGTCACGACCGGCTTCCCGGCAGCGAGATAACACACGCTCCGGTCGCTGAACCATCCGCTCCGCGTCCGGACGACCAAGTCCTTGGACACGGTGAACTCTCCCCGCGAGCGGTAGATGTGCCGTTGATAGGTGGCGAGGTCGCGCGACGACGCGAAAGCGTCGGTCAGGACCCAGCCGTGGCCGGCCATCAGATCCCGGGTCTTCGGATCGTCGACCTCGAGGGCCAGCTCGAGCGGCTGCTGGGTGCGGCGGGGCAGGTCGGCCACCCGGAGGAAATTGACGTGCTTGGACCAGTAGTAGGTTTCACCCCGGAAGCGGATGTCCTTGCCCACGTTCTTCCAGGTGGCGACCGTCGTGAAGCGCTCGGCGGCCGGGTTGCACGTGGCCTCCCACAGGTCGGGGATCACCGGCGGGCGGGTCGGTCGCCAGGCGAACTTCTCGAGCGGAATGAGGCAGTCCGGCTGGCCGAGGTTCTCGCCGTAGGTGAAGTGGTGCGTGTGGTCCTGCAGGTCGTCGATCGCGCGCCGGTCGTCCTCGGCCACCCGGATCTGCTCGAACACGGGGTCCGTCTCCAGGTACACCCGCACCGGGCAGTACATGTGCTCTTCCCTGAGTCGGGTGGCGCCGCAGACGTTGAAGATCGCGTCGGTTTCCCGGTAGAGACGGGCCAGACGCCCGCGGGACAGGCCGTGGTGCACGCCGGTCACGCTGTCCACGTAGCACCAGCGGTCGGACAGGCCGAAGCGACCCATCACGTCGGCGAGGAAGGCCCGCGCGTAGCTCGAGTCCTCCACCACGCTCTTGACCCGCGGGTCGTAGGGAGGAGCGCCCGAGTCCTCGACGTAGTAGACGTCGTGGCCGAGGCGGGAGAGTCCGATCATGTAGTGCAGCGCCTGCCAGCCAATTCCGCCCAATGGATAGCGACCAGCCAGGTGCAGCACGACGATCCGCCTACGGGATGACAAGCGGACCCTCCTCGCGGCGCGGCTCACGCGCCCCGTACATCGCGGCGAACGGACCGCCGCGCGCCAGCAACACGTCGAGCGAGCCCTGCTCGGCGATTCGACCGTCCTTGATCACGACGATGATGTCCGCCATGCGCACCGTCGAGAGCCGGTGCGCGATGATGAAGGTGGTGCGGCCGGCCTGGAGCCGCTCGAGGGCCTCGATGATGAGGCCCTCCGTCACCGGGTCAAGCGCGGAGGTGGGCTCGTCCAGGATCAGGATCGGCGAGTCGCGCAGGATCGCGCGCGCAATCGTGAGCCGCTGCTTCTCGCCCTCGGACAGGGTCACGCCCTGCTCACCCACCGCCGAATCATACCCGTGGGGCAGCCGCGCGACCATGTCGTGTATGCGGGCCGCCTTCGCGGCCGCGACGATCTCCTCGATCCGCGCGTCCGGACGGCCGAACGCGATGTTCTCGCGAATGCTCACCGGGAACAGGAGCGGCGGCTGCAGCACCATCGCCACCTGGCTGCGAAGCGACTCGAGGCGATACTCCCGCGCGTCGATCCCGTCGATCAGCACGCGCCCGCGGGTCGGATCGTAGAACCGGGGTAGCAGGCTCAGCAGGGTGGACTTGCCCGCTCCGGTGGCGCCGACCACCGCGACCCGTTGACCGGCGGCCACCCGCAGGCTCACGTCGTGGAGCACGGGAGCCCCGGAGGCGTACCCGAACTCGACGTCCTGCCACTCGACCTCGCCGCGCGCGCCCCCGATCGGGAAGGTGCGGGTGCCGTCGATGAGGTCACGCTCCACGTCCAGCACGTCGAGCACGCGCTGCACGCCGACCTGCGCGCTCTGGGCCAGCCCGTAGACCTGGAACATGTTGTTGATGGGCCCGTAGAGGGAGGCGAGATAGGACATGAACACGACCAGGCTGCCCACCGTGAGCGTGTTGTCGAGCACGTGGCGGGCGCCGACCCATACCACCGCGGCGGTGCCGAGGGCGATGACCACGTTCACCACGCCCGAGTAGAAGGTCTGCAGCGTGTAGAGTCGCAGCCCGGCGGCCAGGCTGCGCTCGCTCGCGCTCATGAACCGGCGATGCTCCTCGGCCTCGCGGGTGAAGGCCTGGATGACCCGCATGGCCGCCATCGCCCGCTGCACGACACCGTAGACCTCGCTCTCGCGCTCCCGCATCTCGCCCGCGGCCACGCCGATGCGGCGATTCAGTCGCCCGATGGTCAGCAGCAGCAGCGGGCAGACCCCCAGCGCGAGGAGGGTGAGCTCCCAGTCGAGATGGAGCATGATCGCGGTCATGCCCCCGAGCATGATGAGCGCGGTGGTGGCCGGGAACAGGCAGTTCATGGTGAGCGCCTGCAGCGCGAACGTGTCCGCGGTCACCCGGTAGAGGAGATCACCCGCCTGAGCGCGGCTGTGGAACGCCATCGAGAGCCGGTGCAGGTGAGCGTAGAGATCGCTGCGCAGATCGCGCACCATCCGCTGGCCGATACTGATCGTGGTGTAGTTGTTCAGCACCGTGACCGCACCGAGCGCGGCGTAGATCGCCACGAGCGCGGCGCAGGCGGCGAGGAGAAGCCCACCCGGGGTGAGGTTCCCGCCCCACCCGGCGGGCAGCGGCTCGCCGCCCAGCACAGAGTCGATGATGAGCTTGATCGGCCAGGGCTTGAGCAGCTCGAAGGCGCTGATCAGGCAGACCTGGAGCAGGGCCCACAGGATGCGCCCACGGTGCGGCCAGAGGTAGGCCGAGACGCGCCGGGAGAAGCTGCTCACTTCACCTCGGCCGAGCGCGCGTCGAGACGCGGCGCGTAGTGGAGCCGGGCGCGACGCGCCACGCCCTGGAGCGCGTCGTAGAGCGTGCGCCCGAGGCCGACCGCTTCGCGCACCAGCGCACCGCCGGTGATGACGCCGATGGCCACGCCCGCGGCGGCCAGGCCGGGGAGACCGAACTGCGCGCCCAGGCCCGTCACCCCCACCGCCGCCGCGAGCACCCCTCGGGCGAGCCGCGAGGTGCGGAGCGCGCACTTCACGCGAAGCACCCGGCGCTCGCCGCCGTGGTTCTCCGTGCACACCTTGATGTGGCCACGCGACCAGATGCCCCCGTGAGCCTCCAGGTCCCACTCGCTCCAGCCCTGGTCGACGAGGACGAAGTATTTGCGGGCGCCCAGCGCCTCCATCATGCCGTGCAGGAGCGTTTCCTTCTCGAGGGCATCTTCGGTCCAGAAGGCGGCCGAGAAGACCCGCTCTCGCCACGACCACGGCAACGCCTGTACCGGGCGCTCGGACGCCGACGGCTCGGCCGCGGTGAGCCCGCGGACCCACCAGCGATACCGCTCGAGCGAGCGCAGCAGCGGGCCGAAGTACGTGAGGACGGAGATGAGCACGCGGCCCCGCAGCCCACCGGCCAGCGGGTCGACGCGGGCCCGCATAGCGGCCGAGAGACAGCACGCCCAGGAGAGCGCGATCGGCGCGGCCCCGAGCCAGTGCCAGCCACCCCGCACGGCTCCGTAGGCCAGGAGCAGGGCGCCGACCAGGTTCCATTCGAGCGTGAAGGGCAAGTAGGAGAGCACGGTGGAGGGCGGCTGGTAGAGGGTCTGGAAGAGCCCGCGGCCGAACACCCCACCGTAGATCACGGGGCGTCTCAGCGAGAAGAGCGCCGAGATCCCGCCATAGATGCGTCCGCGCCAGCGCGAGTAGCCGAGCGCGTTGAAGCGATGAGGGTGGCGGAAGTAGAGGAGCGCCTCCGCCTTGCCGTATCCCTTCTGCTGGCCGATGTAGGCCTTCATGGTGTTGCGCCGGAAGTGCCAGACCATCGCGGCCGGGCTGAAGCCGATGCGATGGCCGCGGTCCTGGAGCCGCCAGCACACGTCCACGTCGTCGCCCGCCGAGCGGTAGATCGGATCAAAGCCCCCGATCTCGTCCAGGGCTTCGCGCCGGAACGCCATGTTGCAGCCCGGGATGTGCTCGGCCTCCACGTCGTCGAGCAGCACGTGCAGCGGCCCGCCCGGCGAGGCGGCCACGCACGCGGCCACGACCGAGTCTTCCGGAGGCGGCAGGTTGGGCCCGCCTACCGCGGAGAGCCCGGTCTGCAAGAAGGTCGCGACGAGGTAGTGTAGCCAGTCGGGGTCCACCACGCAGTCGGAGTCGGTGAAGGCCACGATCTCGCCGAGCGAGGCGGCGATGCCCACGTTGCGCGCGGCGCTCAGCCCCTTGTTCTCCTGGTGGATGACGTGGATGCCCTCGAACCGGTCCGCGATCTTGCCGGTGCGGTCCGTCGACCCGTCATCGACGACGATGACCTCGAACGCGGGGTACTTGAGCTTCTGGAGCGAGGTGAGACAAGCCTCCATGGTGGGCTCGGCGTTGTACGCGCAGACGACCACCGAGACCTTGGGGTACTCGGAGAGCGCGGGCAGCCCCGCCGCGCCGTACCAGCGTTGCACCGCCTGGAAGGCCGGCTTCTTGCGCCGCTCCCGATCCACCAGCCCGAAGGCCCAGTTGGCGATGTCGCAGCCGCCGGTGTGCCACTCGTCGGTGTACGAGAACACCACCGTGCCCGCCGCACCCATCTCGAGGGCGGTGCGCACCTGCCAGGACAGCGTCGCCGCCTGCACCATCTCGCCCTCGCGAATCGAATCGATCCCGAACTCGGTGAGGACCAGCGGCCGGTCACCCGCCAGCGTGTGCAGCCGCGAGAGATACTTCCTGAACTCCGGCTCAGAATGCAGGTACACGTTGAAGGCCAGGAAGTCGGTGAAGTCGGTCTCGAGGTACTCGGTGGAGGGGAAGTTCGCGTAGCCGACCAGGACGGTGGGCGCCATGCGCTTGACCAGCGACACGAGCTCGCGCAGGAAGCCGCTGATGCGCTGCGGTCCGTACCATCGGACGATGTCCGGGGGGATCTCGTTGCCGACCAGGTAGGCGCCCACCGCCGGATGGTCGCGGCAAGCTTCCACCACGTCGGTGACAGTCCGCCGGACCGTGTCCGTGATCTCCTCGGAGTCGAGGAAGCAGACGTGCTCGGCCCACGGGATCCCGACCAGGACCCAGAGGCCTCGCCGGGCGGCCATGTCCAGGAGCCACCGGGGGGGCGGGGTGAACAGCCGGAGGCAGTTGGCCCCCAGCTCGACGATCAGGGAGAGGTCCCGCTCCACTACCTCCGGAGCCGGGAATCTATAGCCGCTCGCGTCCGGGGCGAAGGGGCCGTACGTCACACCCCGGAGCGGTACTTTATCCTCACCAGCAAAGAAGAACTTGCCTCGAACCTCCAGCCGGGGGCGAGACTCCGCCGGCTGCGCACGCCGAATGGCGCGCGACGCGGTCTCGAGCGTCACGGTCCTAGACCTCCTTGAGCACCCCGGGGGCGCTCAGAGTCATTGTTCGCACCTGGGGCCCCCGGTTGGTGCACCCGTAGCGTGAAGGCCGAGAGGCTGGGAGCGATCCGCGCCGAGAGCCGAAACGGAAGTGCCCGAGACTTAGGGCGACTTCCGGGTTTCGTCTCAGGCAACCCCCATGCCATCCCGCGTCAGCTCTCGAGGAGAGAGGGTGCTCTGTGGAACCCGCGATTTCCGTAGGCGTCCGCAGCCAGGAAGTTTTTGCACTCTCACTACCGGATAAATTGGTGCTCGTTTTTACACACGGCTTGGGTAATTATTACGCTCCGCGAGGGACCCCCGCTAGAGCAAGGAACCGGATCAGGAGGGTGGCCAAGCCGAGGAACGAGAAGAAGCCAAAGACGTCGGTGAAGGTCGTGATGATCACGCTCACCTGGGCGGCGTCGTCGGCCCGCATGCGGTCCAGGATGCTCGAGATCTCGCCCTCGTCGAGGGCGCCGGCCAGCTCGTGGAGCGGCTGGTCGCCCAGCTCGGCCAGCACGGCGCCGGCCGCCTCCCGGCCGAGCAGCCGGAAGAGGGTCACCTGGTCGGGCAGCGGCAGATCCCGGAGCGCCGCGGCGATATCGGCGGCGTGGGCGTCCTCAAGGATCTGGCTTCAGGCGCTCGCGGCGTCCCGACTCCAGGAGGTCCCGGACGGAGTCGGTGAGCCGGGCCCCCTCGGCCATGCCCCGCGGTCTTCTACGCCGGCAGGGTCGGGCTCGGGCCCTGGGGTGCTCGGGACGGGGGAGGGGCGGGCTGGGTGGCGATGAGCTGCGCGACTTGGTTCTCGAGCTGACGGATCCGGAACCGCATCTTCAGCACCTTGATCAGGCCGCTCAGCGAGGTGAAGACGACGCCGAGCAGGAGCGAGAGGAGGATCACGAGAGCCAGGGGCATGCCCTTCATGCTCCAGGTCAGGAACGAGATCTCGACCGGTTCGCGGTTCTGCAGGGCGAAGAGCGTGGCCGCGCTCCCGAGCAGCGCCATCAGCAGGTAGATGACGATCATGACTGGGCACCCTCCGGCGGCTTGCCTGCTCCGAGGGCGCGCAGGAAGCGGTCGATGATGCGTTCCTGGCAGACTCCGCTCCCGGGCGCCTCGTCCGCGCCGCGGCCGAGCTTCTGGACCGGGAAGATGGCCTTGGCCATGGTCCGATGCCCGCCGCCCACTCCCAGGTCGCCGAAGGCGGCGCGGGTCACGTCCCCGGCGCTCTTCACGTAGCCGACGTTGCGGACGGAGACGTGCACCTCGTCGCCGACGATTCCCGACACCACCGACCACTGCACGCCCTCGGCCTGCAGCCCGAAGTCGGCGAACTGCGGGATGAGGTCCATGGTGGCCACGCGGCCGAGGTGAGAGAAGAACACGCCCTGCACCACGCGCCGCTTGGCCAGGCCCTGGGCCAGGACGTCGAGCGCCTGCTGGGAGAGTTCGGGCCGCTCGATGCGCCGAAGCGCGTTGTGGTTGGCGAGGAGATACAGATACGAGAAGGCCTCGAGATCGGCCTTGGTCCCGCCGCGCTCGAGGCCGAGGGTGTCCGACTTGATGCCGTAGAGCAGGGCGGTGGCCAGCCGCTGGGTGATCTTGATATCGGCCGCGCGCAGGTACTCCACCAGGATCGTGGAGGTGGCGCCGTAGGACGGCCGCACGTCCTTGATGCGCGCCTCGATCGGCTGCTCCACCGGATGATGGTCGATCACGAGGTCGATCTGCTCGAAGCGCTCCTCGAGGAACGAAGGCTGCACGTCCACCATGGCCACGCGGTCGAACTGGCCGAGATCCTCGGCCCGGATCTCCTCGACCTCGATCTCCAGGATCTTGCACATCGCCACGTTTTCGGGCCGGGTGATGGTACCGAACGTGCACATCGGAGCCGAGGTGCGGGTGCGGCCGAGCAGTGTCTTGAGGGCCAGCGCGGAGGCGATGGCGTCGGGATCGGGATCGTCCTGCATCAGGATCAGCACGCGCTCGGCGTCGTAGAAGTGAGCCCGCAGCCGGTCGGCCCGCACGCGCTGGGTGGCGCGGTCGACCGCGGGCTGGATGATGCGCTCGCCGAAGGCGGAGAGCGGCACCACGGTGGCACCCGACATCGGCCGGTCGTCGTCGCGCAGCACCAGGAGAGGAGAGTCGGGCGCGGCGTCCTTCACCGCCGCGGCCACGCGTCCCAGCTGCCCGGCCGGCGCGGCCACCACCACCGGTCCACGGCCGCCCTTGAGCGCCTCGTGTAGGAACTCCGGATCCGTCACCTTGCCCGCCACCGCCCGGTCGCCGTGGCGCCCGAGCCGGGCGCGCAGGCTGGCCCGCGACACCAGGTACAGCGGCCGCTCGCCCGGGAACGCGGCGGCCGCGACCATGTGCTCGAGGAGGTCATCCGGACAGATCAGTACCGGTCGCATCTCTCTATTGTCAGCCTACGCCTCGGGCTGGGCCAAGGGGAAATCCGGTCAGCGGCGGCGCCCTCGATACGCCGCGCGTCCGGCCTGGACGCCCGCCTTCAGGCCCCGGGTGAGGAGCGACACCTCCCGGCTGACCTTCTTCTGCGATTCGCCAAGCGTCTTGCCGAGGCGATCCAGCGATTCCTTGACGCTCGCACGCACCTGCGCAATCTGTCGCGCCGCTTCCTGGCGCGAGCGGGCGCTCAGCAGACGCCGGCTGAGGCGGTTCACCGAGTCCGCGAGGCCGGCCTGCGCCCGCGCCACCTGCTTCGCCATCGCCTTCTCGATCTCGGCCAGCTTGACGCTCGTGAGGCCGCCGCGCGCGGCGGTGCTCCGCACCCGCGCCAGATCGGCCTCGACCTGCGCCAGGCGCGCCTCGAGTTCCTTGATCTTCGCCGGCGGTCGAGCCGCGGGCGCTCTGCGTCGCTCCGTCATGGCGTCTCCTCCGGCCAGCAGTATACGCTTCCCGGGCCCGGCGGATCAGGGGGCAAACGAGGCTTGGCCCGGCCCGGTGTCGATGCGAAACTTGGGCGTGGTCGCCGAGTCCATCTTCTTTCGAGACCTCGCCTACGTGTTCACGGCCGCGGTGGTGGGAGGGGCGCTGGCCCGGCTCGCCGGCCAGCCGCTCGTTCTCGGCTACGTCCTGGGCGGCATCCTGATCAGCCCGCTCACTCCCGGTCCCTCGGTCTCGGACCTGCACACCTTCGAGCTCTTCGCCGAGATCGGCGTCATCCTGCTGATGTTCTCGGTCGGCATCGAGTTCTCCCTCCGCGACCTGCTGCGGGTGAAGTGGGTCGCCCTGCTGGGTGGTCCCCTCGGCATCGTCCTCTCGGTGGCGCTGGGGCTCGGCGTCGCGTTGCTCCTCGGCTGGCCGCTGCTCCAGGGCGCGATCGCCGGCATCGTGATCTCGGTGGCCAGCACCATGGTGCTGGCCCGCCTGCTCATGGACCGGGGCGAGCTGCACTCGCGGCACGGGCGGGTGATGATCGGTATCACGCTCGTCGAGGATCTCGCGGTGGTCATCCTCATCGTGCTGATCCCGTCGCTCGGCTCGCTCGAGCCCGACCGGCTCCTCTTCATCGCCACCACGCTCGGCAAGTCCTTGCTCATCCTGATCCCGGCCGGGTTCGTGGCGGCCAAGGTCATTCCGCCGCTGATGACCCGGGTGGCCCGGATGCACAGCGACGAGATGTTCCTGCTGGTGACCCTCGCGGTGGGCCTCGGCACCGCCGCTCTCACCCAGGCCGCGGGGCTCTCGCTCGCGCTCGGCGCCTTCCTGGCCGGCCTCATCATCAACGGATCGGACTATGCCCACGAGACACTCGCGCGCCTGCTGCCGCTGCGGGACGTGTTCGTGGCTCTGTTCTTCGTGACGATCGGGGCCCTGATCGATCCACGTAGCCTGATCGACAACATTCCCCTGCTCGCCACCATGGTGGCGATGGTGGTGATCGGCAAGCTGGTGCTGTGGACCCTCGTGGTCTGGCTGTTCCGTCAGTCGGTCTGGACCGCGCTGCTGGTTGGAGTGGGGCTCACCCAGATCGGCGAGTTCTCCTTCATCCTGGTCCAGGTCGCCCGGCAGGCCGGCCATGTGGGTGTCGACGTCTACAACGCGACTCTCGCCGCCTCGCTCATCACGATCCTCATCAACGCCGCTCTGGTGCGCACCGCGCCCACGTGGATCGCGCGCCTGCGCGGCGTGGAGGAGCGGCGCGCGCCCGGCGGAGTGGACCGGGCCGCCGCAGAGCACGTGGTGCTCTGCGGCTTCGGGCGGGTGGGCAGCGCGGTTGGGGAAGCGCTGGAGACCTTCAACATTCCGTTCGTCGTGGTCGAGCGCGATCCGGACATCGTTCGCGGCCTCCGCTCCCGCAACGTGCCGTGCCTGTTCGGAGACGCCGCGCTGCCCCGGATCCTCGAGGAAGCGGGCGCGGGGCGCGCCTCGCTGGTGGTGGTGGCGCTGCCCGAGATGGACCGGGCAAATCTCGTGGTGCGCGGGGTGCGCACGCTGAGCCCGCAGGTGCCGATCCTGGCGAGAGCGCACGGGGCCGGCGGGCGCGACGGCCTCGCCCACGCCGGTGCCACCGAGGTCATCGAGCCCGAGATGGAGGCGGCGGCCACCTTGATCCGTCACGCGCTCCGCAGCCTCGCGCTCCCCCCGCAGCGCGTGCTCGACTATCTCACGCGATTCCGCGCGGCCATGAATCCGGTCGTGGTCGCGACCCGCGACGGGATCGGTACCGAGGGCACGCTGCCCGAGATCCACGAGGTGGTGCTGGGCGCGGGCCCGCTCGCGGATCTCTCGCTCGGCGAGGCGCGGGTGCGCGAGCGTCTTGGCGTCACCGTGGTCTCGATCGAGCGGGCGGGCGCCCAGCCGCTCGTGAATCCATCCGCCGAGAGCCGACTGCGGCCCGGGGACCGCCTGCGCATTTTCGGCCTCCCCGAGCAGATCGACGCGTTCCGCGCCGAGGCCGGCCCCCGCGCGTGAGCGGGGGCAGCTAGAGCCGGAGCCCGGTCCAGAACGCGAGGAGGAAGGCGGCCGCCGTCACCGCGAGGGCGGCGAGGGCGGCGATGCGGTCGAGGCCCCGCTCCGGCCCGCGCTCGAGCGACCCCATCGCGACCGCCGCGAGGTATCCGCCCACGAAGCCCCCCGCGTGGCCCCAGTTGTTCACGCCCGACATGAAGAAGCCGAAGATGAACATCAGGAGCGCCCACTGGCCATACTGGCGGAGCACCGCCACCCCGAACACGCCGCCGCGGCTCCGTCCGTAGGCGACCAGCGCGCCGAGCAGGCCGAAGATGGCCCCGGAAGCCCCGACCGTCCACAGGACGCCGACCGCGTTGGAGAGCACGAAGCCGCCGACGCCAGCCACCGTGAAGATCACGACCAGCCGGGCCCGGCCGAAGAGCTGCTCCACCGGGGGCGCGAGCTGTCGGACCCAGAGCAGATTGAAGACGATGTGCAGCAGGCTGCCGTGCAGATAGATGGCGGTGAGGAGGGTCCACCAGAAGCCGGCCGTCCACGGGATCGCGCCGGTCATGCCGAGGCGCACCAGCGCGCCGGAGCTGGGGGCGAGCATGTCGAATGGGTTGCGCGCCCGGAAGGCGGCGGCGGGGTCCAGCAGGATCGACACGGCGTAGAGAGCGACGCAGACGACGGTGACCGCCTTGGCGAAATCGAGGCGGCCCACCAGCCGCCCCGCCGCGGGGCCGAAGCCCCAGAGCCCGGGACGCCGGGCACCGCAGTAGAAGCACTCGGTCGCGTCGACGCGATTGAGCTTGCCGCACCGGTAGCAGAGGCTCGAGCCGGCTCGCTGCCTGAACACGAAGGCGGATCCTATTGGGCCGACGGGGTCTCGGCCGCGTGGATCAGGATCGCCCCGCGCCCGCGGCGGCGCGCGGCGGGAAGGGTGCCTGGGAGTCGAGCCGCTCCAGCAGTGCCTTCACGTGGACCGAGAAAGCCTCGCGCCGGTGCGCGGGGACGGGCGAGCCCGGGATGAACTTCTCGGCGAGCGGATTGACGAACATGCCGGCCTTGCGAATCCGGTAGTCGAGGTGTGGGCCGGTGGAGAGGCCGGTGGTCCCGACGCGGCCGATGACTTGACGCTGGCGCACCCGCTCGCCCCGGTGCACGTCCATCTTGGACAGGTGGTTGTACATCGTCTCGTATCCGCGGCCGTGGCGGAGCGTGATCGAGAGGCCGAAGCCGCCGTCCCAGCCCGCCTGCGTCACGACCCCGTCGGCCACCGCTCGCACGGGCGTACCTACGGGCGCTCCGTAGTCCACCGCGAGGTGGGGCCGCAGCCCGCCCAGGATCGGATGATGGCGCGCGTGGGAGAAGCCGGAAGTGATGCGGGTGAAGTCGAGCGGGGCGCGCAGGAACATCTTCCGCACGGACCGGCCGGAGGCGTCGAAATACTCTCGTCGGCCGCCGCTGTCCTCGAACGACACGCTGGTGAGCAGCGAGCGGCCCGCGCTCGCGTACTGCGCGATCAGGATGTCGCCGTAGCCGAGCAGGGTGTCGCCGACGTAGCGCTTCTCGACGAGGAACCGGAACTGGTCTCCGGGCAGCGAGTCGGCCGCGAAGTCGAAGTCCCACTCGAAGAGGGTGACGAGGCGCGCGGTGAGGGCTGGGCTCTCCCCGAGGCGCTCGACGCTCGCGAAGAGCGAGTCGCGCACCTCGCCGGCGAGTGCGACCACCCGGGTGTCCACATCGGGGCGGACTGCCGTCACTGTCCAGCGTCCGGCGTCGGAGTGGATCTCGTACCGCTCGGCGGGGGAACGCGTGTACACGACCTCGACGGCCCCCCCGTCCGATCCGGGCACCACGGTGAGGCGCTCTCCCGGCGCGAGCCGCCGCATGTTGACGCTGCTCCGGAGCGCGGCCACGATCGCCGCCGCCTCCCCCCGCTCGACGCCGGCTCGGCGCAGCGCACTCTCCAGGGTCTCGCCGCGCTTCAGCGTGAGCTCGACCGCGACCGGGCTCGGGGGCGGCTCGGGGGCCTGCTCCTGGCCGACCACGGACGGCACGTCGGGCAGGATGGGGGGACGAGTGGGCACGGCGACGCCGATCACGCCGAGGGCGAGCAGGACGGCCGCGGACAGGAGGCAGTAGGAGCGCCTCATGGTGGTGAGGCCAGGATACCGCGGGATCGCGGGCGGTCCCAACCTAAACGGCCCATCGGCCCAGCCCGGTGGGGCGCGCGTCTAGGCGCCGTACTTGGTGAAGCGGAGGGCGTTGGCCATGATCAGGGGCATGAGGTCCTGGGCCGGTAGCACGCCGAGCGAGCCGCTCGTGCAATCCCGCTCGGTGAACCGGCTCACGTGATCCGCCCCGCAGTACGCGCTCGCGAGGAGTGCGGGCACGCCCTGCCAGCCGTGTCCCTTGAGGATGGCCGGCGTGGCGTGATCCCCGGAGATTGCGAGCACGTCGGGCTGGAGCGCGAGGACACGGGGCAGCAGCGCGTCGAAGCGCTCGAGGGCGGCCACCTTGGCCGCGAAGTCGCCGTCCTCGCCGGCCTTGTCCGTGTCCTTGTAATGCAGGAAGAAGAAATCGTAGTGCTCCCACTGCTGCTCGAGCGTGTCGATCTCCTCCGGGAATGTCCCGCCCGTCTTGAGGACGTCCATGCCCACCAGGCGCGCGAGGCCCCGGTACATCGGGTACGCCGCAATGGCGGCGGCGCGCAGGGCGAACGTCTCGGGAAAGAGCGGCAGGCGGGGACGCTGGTCGAAGCCGCGGAGCAGCAGCATGTTCGCGGGGGCCGCGTCTCGCAGGAGTGGACGCGCCGCCTCCACGAAGGCGTTGACGAGCGCGGCGGTCTTCTCTGCCTCCGGACCCAGCGGCGAGACCGGCAGGGGTGGGACGCCGAGCTGCTGCGGGTCGGTCTCGGACAGTCGGCCAGAGAGGCCGGCTCCGCGCAGCACGAGCACGAAGCGGTGCTCCCTCACCGGCTCGATCAGGAGCTGCACGCCATCGAGCCGGATCGCCCGGAGCCGCTCCACCAGGCCGACGCAGACGTCGGTGGAGATGCGCCCGGCGCGGCGGTCGATGATGCGTCCCTGCGCGTCCACCGAGCAGAAGTTGCCCCGGGCGGCCACGTCCCCCGGCTGCAGCTCGAAGTCGATGCCGAGAGCTTCGAGCACGCCCCGCCCCACCGGATAGCGGAGCGGGTCGTATCCGAAGAGTCCCAGGTGCCCCGGCCCGCTGCCCGGAGTGATGCCGGGCCCCACGTGACGGAGGAGGCCGCAGGCGGCGCGAACGGCCAGGGCGTGCAGCGTCGGGACCCGAGCGGTCTCCAACTCGCTCTTGCCCGAGCGGGGATGCGGCAGGCCGCCGAGGCCGTCGAGCGAGCACAGCACGATCTTGGTGGTGGCGGGCTGGACGAGCGAATGGAGGAACTCTAGGTCCATGCTTCCTTGTTCTCGCCGAAGTCGGCCGGGCACGACGGGCCCCACACGTAGAGCGAGTCCTCGGGCGGGAAATCCCGCGGCTCCCATGCGCAGCCTTCCGGGATGTAGTCGAGGTCGAAGTAGTACTCGCTGAAGCTGCCCCAGGGATCGCGCAGATAGTAGAAGAAGTTGGAGCCGATCACGTGGCGCCCGAGCCCCCAGCCGGGTTGCCAGCCCCTTTCGGCCATGCGCACCGCGCCCATCGCGATCTCGTCGACGCTGCCGACCTGGAACGAGCCGTGGTGGAACCCGGGGGCGTGCGAGGAGAGCAGGGCCAGTGTGTGGTGATCGGTGTTGCAGCGCAGGAAGGCGATGATCCCCCGCGAGCGGTCGGAGAGCTTCATCCCGAGCCCTTCGGTGTAGAAGCGCATCAGGCGATCCAGATCAGGGGTGAAGAGCAGCACGTGACCGAGCCGGCGTGGTGCGATCCGCTGCCCGCGCGCGGGGTAGCCCCGCACGGCCTCGCGCTGGACGTACCCGGGGCCGTTGAGCAACACCGGCGGATCGACGGGTTCCGGCGGCGGCGCCTCATCGCGGACGTTCACGACGTTGCCGTCGGGATCGCGGAACCAGACGCCGCCCTCGGGGGTGCCCCGGGGCGCGTCCATCTCGCGAACCCCTGCGCGCCGGAGCGACTCGCGCACACGGACGAGGTCCTCCCCGGGCGCGCCGTAGCAGAGGTGATGGAGCCGCTTCCGCGCGCCCCCGTAGAGCAGCACCGCGTCGCGAGCGAGCCGCTCCGGTCGCAGGCGCACCGCATCGCTCGAGCCGGTCCCGTTGACCAGCCCGAAGTCCTCGAAGAAGCGCTGCCCGACCGCCTGGTCGGGCACCTCGAGAGCGTAGTGGAGAAAGCTCCGTACCGCCATGACGGGCGCCTCTCCTAGGCGTCCTTCACGGTGTTCTCGAGCGTACCGAGCCCCGTGATCTCGAGCTTGACCCGATCGCCCGGCTGCAGCGTGACCTGCGGCTTGCGCGAAAACCCCACCCCCGCGGGCGTGCCGGTGGCGATGAGGTCACCGGGGGACAGCGTCATGAAGTTGGTGAGGTACTGGATGATGTAGCCCACGTCGAAGATGAAGTTGCGGGTCGAGCCGTTCTGCATCAGGGTGCCGTTGACCCAGGTCTTGAGATCGAGCACGTGGGGATCCGGGATCTCGGTGCGGTCCGCGATGTAGGGTCCGACGGGCGCCAGCGTGTCCCCCGCCTTCCCCGCGCCCCACTGGGTGGTATGGAATTGGAAGTCGCGCGCGCTCGCGTCGTTGATGATCGTGTAGCCGTAGACGTAGTCCAGAGCCTGCTCCTTCTTCACGAATCGCGCGGTCCGGCCGATCACCACCCCGAGCTCGACCTCCCAGTCGAGGGTCTTCTCCCCCCGCGGCCGCAGGATGGGCTCGCCCGGATCCTGGATCGCGTTGGCCCACTTGGGGAACACCGGCGGCTCCTTGGGCGCTGGATTGTTCGTCTCCGCCGCGTGGTCCTTGTAGTTCAACCCGATGCAGATGAACTTGCCCGGATCCGCGATCGGCGCGTGCAGGCGCACCGCGCTCACCGGATGGGCCACCGGCTGGAACTTGCTGGCGCGGGCCGCATCCATCATCGACGCCAGCATGTCCTGGCTCGCGCTGCCGCCCTCGAGGAAGCCACGCGTGCTGTCGGCGGGGAACAGCGCCGACGCGATCGTCGCCGCGCGCACCACGCCCTTCGCCGCGAGGAACGCCGTCGCGCTGGCCTCGAGATCCGCGATGCGGTCCTGTCCGAGGTAGCAGCCGAGCCGGGGAGCGTGACCATTCTGGGAGAATCGGACGATCTTCATGGGCGGTCTCCTTGCGATGAGGGCCGATCTGAGCTACGCGCCGTTGACCAGCACGCAGAGAGTCTACGACCCTCTCCAGGCGATGTCGAGGGGCCGCTGTGGCTACATAAGTAATTGATTAGAATCACATTTCATGACATCGACTGCTCCTGGAAGCCTCGCGACCCTTCGAGTAGCGGGCCGGGCGAGCCGTTCGTGCGATGTAGGTCCGGATATTCATTTCGTGTACCTTAGATACGTGGTTTGAGCGGGGCCGTCGTCGTCGCCGCCGGAGAAGGGGCCGGCAGGAGAGGAGACACATCATGCGGGTTGCCACGAAGTGGCTGTGCGGGTTCCTCGTCGCCGTGATGGCGCTCACGAGCCCGCTGCTGTCGCGCGCGGCGGTGGTGCAGGCCGCCGAGCTCTCGTCCGCCCCGGTCGACGCGGAGGTCTCCGAGTCCGATCGGGTTGGAGCCGGCTTCTTGAACGTCGTCTACGTGCCCGGCAAGGCGATCGTCTGTAGCCTCGGCACCGTCGCCAGCTTCGCCATCATGCTTGTCACCTTCGGTACCGCCTACCGCGCCGCGGTGGACACCTACAAGGAAGGCTGCGGCGGGACCTGGGTGCTCACTCCAGAGCACGTGGCCGGCAAGGTTCCCCCGCAGGAAGACGTCGAGTAGCACCCCACGCGCCCGCCCACCGGAGTCGTGGCGCCCCGGCGCGAGATCCCGCGATAGCGCTCCGGCGGGCGGCCGTTCCCGCGCTGTTCCTCCTGCTGCTCGCCGGGTTCGCGGCCGGCATCTGGGGGAGCTACCGGGCCGCGTTTCCGGGGCGGGGACTCTACCGCGTGACCGGGGTCTTCGAGGCGCGGGCTTCCGAGACGCTCATGCTGGTGAAGCACGACGCCGTGCCCGGCTTCATGGACGAGATGCAGTCGATGGTGCTCTACGCAGAGACCCCCGGGCTCCTGGAGGCCGCCGACCTTCGGCGCGGCGATCGGGTACGGCTCACGGTGCGCCAGGAGAAGGAGCGGCTGGTGGCGGTCGAGATTCAGAAGATTCGGTAACCCGACCACTCTTGCTAAGGTAAGGACATCATGGGGAAGAGTCAGCGCCGATCACGCGGCATGAGTCTTCGCGAGGCGGCCTCGGTGGTCTTCGCCCTCGCCGCGCTGCTGCCGATCCTGCTGTTCGTGTACCTCTTCTCGCGGCACGATCTGCTCCGGAGCACCGAAGCGCAGATCGGCCTCCTCGCCGCCGTCGCCGTGTCCATCCTCGGTTTCGTCGTCTTTCGCCGGATGATGGCCCAGATCTCGCTCCTCGCCCAGGGCTTCCTGGCGCCGGGCGACGCCAAGCCGGAAACCCTCCGGCGGGTGGAGCGCGCGGCGGCGGTGCCGGGCCTCGGCGAGGTCATCGAGATCGGTCAGGTACGCGACGCGTTCTACCACATGCTCGACGACCTTCGGGGCTCCACCCAGCGGCTCGAGGACCTGGTCTTCAAGCTGGGCACCCTCAACGAGATGGTGGAGCTGGCCGCGCGCATCCCGCGCATCCAGGACCTGCTCGGCCTCGTGCTGCAGTCGACCATGCGCGCAGTGCGCGCCACCGTGGGCTCGATCATGATCCTCGACCGCGACCGGACGGTGCTGAAGCTCGCGGCTTCCCGCGGCATCCCCGACGACGTGATCCCGGCGGTCGAGGTCAAGGTGGGCGAGGGCGTCGCGGGCAAGGTGGTCGAGATGGGTGAGCCGGTGCTGGTGGACGACATCGCCTCCGATCCTCGCTTCAACAAGACCAACGACCCCCAGTACGGCAACGGCTCGTTCATCTGCATGCCGATCCGGGTCGGTGATCGCGTCATCGGCGTGATCAACATGGCCAAGAAGCGCGATCACGCGATCTCGAACGCGCTGCAGCCGCCTCCGTTCAGCTCCACGGACTTGCAATTCCTCAACGCGTTGATGACCTACATCGGCTACGCGGTCGACAACTCGCGCCTCCTGGAGGAAGCGCAGTCGTCGGCCTCGCAGCTGCAGAACGTGGTGGACGACCTCAAGTCCACGCAGACCCAGCTCGTGCGCGGCGAGACCCTGCGCGCGATGGGCCAGCTCTCCTCCGGCATGGCGCATCACCTCAACAACCTCTTCGCGGTGATCCTGGGCCGCGTCGAGCTCCTGATGGGCAAGGTGGAAGAGACGAGCGTGCGGCGCTCGCTCGAGATCATCCAGCGTACCGCCCAGGACGGCGCCGAGGTGGTGCGGCGGGTGCAGCGGTTCAGCCGCGTGCAGCCGGTGTCCGACGCGGTGGCGGTGGATCTCAACCAGCTCGTGCAGGAGGTGGTGGAGCTCACGCGCCCACGCTGGCAGGACGAAGCGCAGCTACGCGGCAGTCGCATCGAGGTGGCGGTGGAGCCAGGGGTCATCGGGGCGGCGGCCGGGGAACCCGCCCCTCTCCGAGAAGTCCTGATGAACCTGCTGCTCAACGCGGCCGACGCCATCACCCAGGCCGGACGCGTGACGCTCAAGACCTGGGCCCGGGACGATCGCGTCTACTGCTCGGTCTCCGACACCGGGGCGGGCATGCCCGAGGAAGTCCGTCGCCGCGCGCTGGAGCCGTTCTTCACGACCAAGGGCCCCAAGGCCACCGGGCTCGGGCTCAGCGTGGCCTACGGCACCGTGCAGCGCTACGGGGGGACCCTGACCGTTGAAAGCGCGGAAGGGCAGGGCACCACGGTGGAGGTGAGCCTGCCGAACGCGTCCGCCTCGGCCAAGGTGGCCGGGAAGTCATCGGCGGCCCGGACGGACCCGGCCCTCCCGCTGCGTATCCTGGTGATCGACGACGAGCTCCAGGTGCGGGCTACCCTGGCCGAGATGCTCGAGGAGCAGGGTCACTCGGTGACCCAGGCCCCCGGCGGTCGGGAAGGGCTCTCCTATCTCGAGTCGAACCCGGAGCTCGTCGACGTGGTGGTGAGTGACCTCGGCATGCCGGACATGAACGGCTGGGACGTCGCCCGCACGATCCAGTCGCGGTGGCCCCGCCTGCCGGTGGGCCTCATCACGGGCTGGGGCGAGACCGAGATCACCCGGGAGGAGCGCAGCCGGGTGAATTTCGTGATCACCAAGCCCTTCGACAAGGCGGTCCTGCGCGAGACGATGTCGAACATCCACCCCCGCGGCTGAGCCGCGGAGGAGACTCCTACCGCTTCACCGGCATCCCCAGCCTGGGCAACATCCGCAGATAGCGCACGACCTCGCGGACCTGCTCGTCCGTCAGGTGGTAGCCGAAGGCCGGCATGCCCGGCTTTCCGATCGTGGCGCCCCCGTTCTTGATCAGCACGAACAGGTACTCATCCGAGCGCGAGTCCACGACGCCTGGATCGCCGAGATCGCCCGGCCGCATCAAGAAGAGCCGCGCGCGCCACGAGCCGTGTCCGTTCGCGCCATGGCACGAGGCGCAGTACGTGAGGAAGAGGCGCTGGCCGCCGGTGGCCGTCTTGGGAACGGGATGCGGGACGTAGAGCATCACGAGGATGCTGCCGACCAGCATGAGCAGCGCCGGCCCGAACACCACCACCATCCATCTGGCCCTCATCGAGTCCCCAGCGTAGGCTGAAGACCCGGGCGAGGCAAGGAATTGGGCGGCGCGCGATCGCGCACGACGCGATCGTGCGATAGTAGGCGGCATGCGTCTCGTCCTGATGCGACACGCCGAGGCCGGAGAAGCGGATCCGGGCCGCTGGCCCGACGACCGGGATCGCCCGTTGACCGACGCGGGCCGCCGCGAGCACGCGCGGGTGGCCCTGGCCCTGCACCGCATGGGGCTGCGCTTCGATCGTATCCTCACGAGCCCGCTGGTGCGGGCTCGTGAGACCGCCGCCATCACGGCCCGCGTTTACGGCGAGCGGCCTTCGCCCGAGACGACCGAGATGCTCGGCGATCGGGCCCAGCCCGCCGCGATCCTCGCCGGGCTCGCCGACGTGAAGGCAGACACGTTGCTGTGCGTCGGCCACGAGCCGACCCTGTCGCGGCTGGTCGGGCTCCTGACGAGCCGCGACGGCAGCGGGCGGGTCGAGATGGCCAAGAGCGGGCTGGCCGTCATCGAGTGCGCGAGCCCGCCGGGTGCGGGTCGGGGAATGCTCCAGATGCACCTCCGGCCGCAGGAGATCGTCCGCCTGCTCGGCGACGGGGAAGAGGGGCCGGTCTCTCCCTCACCGGACGCGATCATGAGAACCCTCACCGCCTATCAGCGCAGCGCCGCGCTCAAGGGCGCGCTCGATCTGGACCTGTTCACCGCCATCGGCCGCGGCCGCGAGACGGCGGCGACCCTGGCGACCCGCTGCGGGGCATCTCCGCGGGGCGCTCGGATCCTGTGCGACTACCTGACCGCGGCCGGCTTTCTCGCCAAGGCGGATGACCGCTACGCGTTGACTCCCGACTCGGCGCACTTCCTCGACCGCGGATCGCCCGCGTGCATCGCAGCCGCGGCGGACTTCGTCTACGCGCCGGAGATCCGCGGGGCATTCGCCGACGTGGCCGCGGCCGTGCGGCACGGCGGCACCGTGATGCCGTCGGCGGGGACCGTCGCTCCCGAGCACCCGGTGTGGGTGCGCTTCGCCCGCGCGATGGCGCCGATGATGAGCGTGGCGGCGAAGGCGGTGGTCGACGCGGTCGAGGTGGACCCCGCGCGGCCGCTCCGGGTGCTCGACGTGGCGGCCGGGCACGGCATCTTCGGCATCACCTTCGGGCGGCGCCATCCACGCGCCGCGATCACCGCGCTCGACTGGCCCGCGGTGCTGGAGGTGGCGCGCGAGAACGCGCGCGCGGCCGGGCTCGACGAGCGGTTCCGGACCATCGCGGGCAGCGCGTTCGACGCCGAGCTGGCCGGGCCGTACGATCTGGTGCTCGTCTCGAACTTCCTCCACCACTTCGATCCGCCCACCTGCGAGCGGTTCATGGCGCGGGTGCGGGAGGCGCTCGCTCCGGGCGGGCGCGCGGTGACGGTGGAGTTCGTTCCCGACGAGGGGCGCGTAACGCCACCTCACGCCGCCATGTTCAGCCTCGTGATGCTATGCTCCACGCCGGCCGGGGACGCCTACACCTTCGCCGAGCTCGACGCCATGTTCCGTCACGCGGGTCTGACGCGGAGCGAGCTCCGCGTGCCGGGGCCGGGCGGCCCCCAGGTCATCATCTCTCAGCGCTGAGGAGGCTCCACATGACGCACCGGATCGCGGTCATTCCCGGCGATGGCATCGGCAAGGAAGTGCTCCCCGAGGGCATGCGGGTGCTGGAAGCGGCCGGCCGCCGCTTCGGCGTCGATTTCGCCTGGACCCAGTTCGACTGGAGCTGCGAGGTGTACACCCGGACCGGCCGGATGATGCCGGAGGACGGGCTCGAGCAGCTCCGTCGCTTCGACGCCATCTATCTGGGCGCGGTCGGCTTCCCGGGCGTGCCGGATCACGTGTCGCTCTGGGGGCTCCTCATCCCGATCCGGCGCGAATTCCAGCAGTACGTGAACCTGCGTCCGGTACGGCTGCTCCGCGGGGTCCGCTCGCCCCTCGCCGGCCGCGGTCCCGCCGACATCGACATGCTCATCGTGCGCGAGAACAACGAGGGCGAGTACTCCGAGATCGGGGGCCGCCTCTATCGCGAAACCCCGCACGAGCTGGCGGTGCAACAGTCAGTGTTCACCCGGCGCGGGTGCGACCGCGTGATGCGCTACGCGTTCGAGCTGGCCCGGAAGCGGCCGCGGCGCCACGTCACCTCGGCCACCAAGTCCAACGGCATCATCCACAGCATGCCGTACTGGGACGAGCGCTTTGCCGCGATGGCCAAGAACTACCCGGACGTGAAGACCAGTCAGTACCACATCGACATCCTCACCGCCCACTTCGTCCAGCATCCGGACTGGTTCGATGTGGTGGTGGCTTCGAATCTCTTCGGCGACATCCTGTCCGACCTGGGGCCGGCCATCGCCGGCTCGATCGGGATCGCGCCGGGCGGCAACATCAACCCCGAGAAGGAGTATCCGTCGATGTTCGAGCCGGTGCACGGGTCGGCGCCCGACATCGCCGGCAAGGGCATCGCCAACCCGATCGCCCAGATCTGGACGGGGGCCATGATGCTCGAGCACCTCGGTCACGCGGAGGCGGCGCACGCCGTCGTGACGGCCATCGAGCGGCTGGTGGAGGGAGGCAAGGGCCTGACCCGGGATCTCGGCGGCACCGCCACCACCGCCGATGTGGGTCGGGCGATCGCGGGTCTGATCTGAGCGGACGCGGCTGCTCCGGGTCTGGAGGACAAGCCTTGACAAGGGCCCCGCGAGAATGATACTGCGCTGCTAACCCCACACGGCCGTGGGGTGCGGCGGTCCCCCCCTGGGCCCGCCAGGACCCGTCTCCGTTCCGACCTAGGGCCGCAGCGGTCAGCGGGCGCACCGCCCGCCTGGAGGCAAATTCGGCAGAATCGATGCCATCGGCTGTTCCCCTCTATCCCTTGACCGCACCGGCAGTAAGGCCGGAGACGTAGTAGTCGAGGAAGAGCACGTAGACGATGACGATGGGGATGCTCGCGAGTAGCGCGCCCGCCATGAGCGAGCCCCAGAAGTAGATGTCGCCGCGAATCAGATCCGAGGTCACGCCCACCACCGCCGTCTTGTTCGCCGACTGGGAAATGAAGGTGAGCGCGTAGGTGAACTCGTTCCAGCAGAGCGTGAAGCTGAAGAGCACGGCGCAGACGACCCCGGGGATGGCCATGGGCAGCACGATCCTCGACAGCGTCTGGATGCGCGTGGCCCCGTCCACGAGGGCACACTCCTCGACCTCGCGCGGGATGGTCCGAAAGTAACCCATGAGCAGCCAGGTGCAGAAGGGCACGAGGAAGGTCGGGTAGACGACCATGAGCGCGTAGATCGAGTCGGCGAGCCCGAGCCACACCACCACCTGCGAGAGCGGGAGGAAGAGGAGGGTAGTCGGGATGAGGTAGGTGACGAAGATGGCGGTGCCGAAGGCGGCGGCGCCACGGAAGCGCAGACGGGCCAGGCTGTATCCGGCCAGAATCGAGATCACCAGGGAAACCGTCGTCGCCACCACCGCGACGAGCAGGCTATTCTTCATCCAGGTGACGAAGTCGGTCTTCTGGAAGAGGAGGGCGTAGTGGTCAATGATCGCGCCGCTCTGGATCCAGAACGGGATGGACTTGAGGTTGTAGAGCTCGGCATTCGACTTGAACGACGTCACGATCATGAAATAGAAGGGAAAGAGCACGAAGAAGATGTAGGGCGCCAGGTTCGCATAGGCGAAGATGTTCGAGCGGATGCGGGCGCCGCGGCTCCTGGCCGTCGCCATGGCTACTCCTTCCTGACGTAGCGAAGCTGGAAGAACACCACCATCGCCAGAAGGGGGAAGATGAAGAGGGAGATCGCTGCGCCCTGGCCGAGGTTTCCGCCCTGGAGGCCAACCTGGTAGGCGAGGGTGGCGAAGAGATGGGTCGTGTTGATAGGGCCTCCGCGGGTCAGGACCTGGACGATATTGAAATCCCCGAAGGTGAAGATCGTCGAGAAGAGAATCACCACGCCGAGCACCGGCTTGATCAGGGGCAGGGTCACGTGCCAGAAGCGCCTCCATGAGCTGGCTCCGTCCACCTCGGCGGCTTCGTGGAACTCTTTGGGGACGGCCATCAGGCCCGCCAGCACGGTGATCGCGAAGAAGGGCAGGCCGCGCCAGACATTGACGGCGATGACGGCCGCCATCGCGTACTCGGCCTGCCCGAGCCAATTGGGCCCCGGCGCGTTGATCAGATGCGCGCGGATGGCGGTCCAGTTGACGACGCTGTAGAGCGAATCGAACATCCAGAGCCAGGCCAGTGTGGACAGCGCGGTCGGAATCACGAAGGGCAGGAGCACGATGCCCCGGATGATGCGCTTGAAGGGAAGGCTGCGAGACAGGAGCATGGCGAGCCAGACGCCGAGCACGATCTTGAGCGTGAGCGCGATGCCCGTGAAGACGAAGGAGTTCTGCAGGGTCTGTCTGAAGGTCTCGTTGGCGAGAATGTCGCGATAGTTCGTCATGCCGACGAAGGCGCCGGGCGATCCGACCCAGTAATCCGACAGGCTGAAGTAGATCGCCATCCCGAAGGGGAAGGCGACGAGCGTGATCAGCAGCACCACCGCCGGGAGGATCAGGCCGTAGCCGAAGATGTGCTCCTGCTCCCACCACTCGCGGAGCCGTGCGCGGCGGCCGGGCCCCGGGAGCCCGGCCACCTCCAGTACACGCGGTCCCACGGCCATGGCTAGCCGACCTTCAGCTGCCCCTTGACCGCGAGCGCGACCTGCTCCTGGGCCCAGTCCATGGCGCGCTTGGTCGGCATGCCGTTGACCGCCTTGGCGATCATGTCGGCCATGATGTAGTTGTCGTCGATGCGCTGCACCGCTTCGTTCGGCTTGGCCGGCCAGCCGCGCGGATGCGCGTAATCGGCTTCCTTGGGGAGCATGGCGAACTTCGGGTTCCGCGCCCAGATCGGATGGTCGGCCAGGTTCTTCAGCGGCGGATGGTTGAACGCGTTGGAGGCCACGATCCAGGCGTCGAAGTTCTGCTTCTGGAACAGGTAGGCGATGAACTCCTTGGCGAGCTCCTGGTTCTTCGAGAACTTCCAGATGCCGAGGCTCAGGTTCGGGGGCGCGGAGTGAATGCCGGCGGGACCCCCGGGGCTGTTGTGGTGGTTGAGGTCGTCCGCGATGGGCTGCTTGTTGGCGAGCGCCGCGTTGTAGGGGCTGATCGGATTGTGGATCCAGGAGCCCTTGCCAGAGAGGATGAAGCGGTTGTTGCCCGCGTCGTCCCAGGACAGCACCTCCGGCTCCATCGCGTCCTTGTAGAGCTCCTTGTACCACTCGATGACCTGGGCGGTCTTGTCGGAGACGATGGCCGGGGTCTTGCCGTCCGCCTCGATCACCTTGCCGCCGAAGGACCAGGCCACCGACCAGTAGGTCGAGTGCGCGTCCGAGCAGTGGCTGATCGGGATGCCCACCGGATTGCCCTGCTTCTTGAGCACCTTTCCCATCTTCAGCAGGTCGTCCCACGTCTTCGGCGGACCATCGAACCCGGCCTTCTTGAAGTGGGCCATGTTGTAGGTGCCCGGGAACGAGACCCAGAACCACGGGATGGCCTTCCACCCGGACTTGGTCTGGCAGCTTTCGGCCGCGAAGTTGTACCAGCCGCCGCCCTGCTTGCCGAGCTTGGCGACCAGGTCGTCCATCGTGACGAGGAGATTCTCGTAGAGGAAGGGGTCGGCGCTCGCGGTCCGGTACATGTCGTGGCCCGATTGCGACTGGGCCTCCGCCGCGATCTTGGTCGGCATCTGCAGATGCGCCATGGTGTCCACGCGCACCGTGCAGTTGTTGGCCTTGCCGAAGGTCTCCGCCTGCTTGCGGAGCTCGTCGTCGGCGGCCGGGACGAAGTGGTTCCAGCTGAGGAAGGTCAGCTCTCTCTTCTGAGCGTATGCGGGCGCCTTGCGGAGAGCGAGCCAGGAGGCCATCCCGGCCGTGGCGCCGGCGGCGGTACGGAGGAATCGACGTCGCGGAATGCTGCGGGGAGCGGTCTGGTCCATGGAGGGCCTCCATATCGATCGGGAGGTCTCGGGCCATCGCGAGAACCTTAGCGCGTGTGTCTCACCTCCTCGTGAGCGAAGGACCTGGTCGGTAAGCTGCTCACTTCTAGCCGGAGGGTCGAGTCTTGTCAACCCCCACCGTTGCAATGCGGGACGGCCGGGAGCCTATTCGATGCTCCCGGCCGTCCCTGTCTCCTACTTGATCACCGCCTCGGTCTTGGTCTCGAAGAAGTGGATGCGCTCGGGCACGAAGGTAAGGCGCACCTTGTCGTGGGGCTTGGCCTTGATGGAGGGGTCCACGCGGCAGACCACGGACTGGCCGGCCACCGTGACGTCGAGCAGGATCTCGGAGCCGAGGGGCTCCACGACCTCCACCACCGCGTCGAACGACAGGTCGGCGGAGTCGGCGCCCGACCCGACCCGGAGATCTTCCGGCCGGATGCCCAGGGTGACGGTCTGGCCCTTGTACCGCTTGAGCGCGTTGGCCTTCTCAAGGGGGACCTTGCCCCGCAGGCCGGCCGCCTCGACGTAGACCGCGCCGTTGGCCTCGCTGACCGTCACCGGGATGAAGTTCATGGCGGGGGAGCCGATGAAGCCGGCCACGAACTTGTTGGCGGGCCGGCTGTAGATCTCGAGCGGCTCGCCCACCTGCTGCACCCAGCCGTCCTTCATGACCACCACGCGGCTGCCGAGCGTCATGGCCTCCACCTGGTCGTGGGTCACGTAGATCGCGGTGGTCTCGAGGCGCTCGTGCAGGCGCTTGAGCTCCACGCGCATCTGCACCCGCAGCTTGGCGTCGAGGTTCGACAGTGGCTCGTCGAACAGGAACACCTGCGGATGCCGCACGATGGCGCGGCCCACCGCGACCCGCTGGCGCTGGCCACCCGAGAGCTGGCGCGGCTTGCGCTTGAGCAGCTCCTGGATGCCGAGGATCTCGGCGGCGTCCTGGACGCGCTTGGCGATCTCGGACTTCGGGAACTTGCGCATCTTGAGGCCGAAGGCCATGTTGTCGTACACGCTCATGTGCGGATAGAGCGCGTAGTTCTGGAACACCATCGCGATGTCGCGGTCCTTCGGCGGCAGGTCGTTGACGACCCGGTCGCCGATGGAGATCTCGCCGGCGGTGATCTCCTCGAGCCCCGCGACCATCCGGAGCGTCGTGGTCTTGCCGCAGCCGGACGGGCCCACGAACACCATGAACTCCTTGTCGCGGATGGTGAGGTTCACGTCCTTGACGGCGTGCACCTCGTCGTACTTCTTGTTGAGGTCCTTGAGGACTACCTGTGCCATTGGTCACTCTCCCTCAAATAGGTTCCCCGGAGTCGGGTGCCCCGGGCTCTTTTCGTCACCCCTTCACGGAGCCCGTGAGGCCGGTGACGTAATACTCCACGAAGAACGAATACACGATCGCCACCGGGATCGAGCCCAGTAGCGCTCCCGCCATGAGCTGGCCCCAGAAGTAGATGTCGCCACGGATCAGCTCCGAGACGACGCCCACCGGGACCGTCTTCTTCTCGGGCGAGGACAGGAAGACCAGCGCGTAGATGAACTCGTTCCACGACAGGGTGAAGGCAAAGATGCCCGCCGAGAGAATCCCGGGCACCGCGATCGGGAAGATGATGCGGATCATGGCCCCGAAGCGGGTGGCCCCGTCGATGCGCGCGCACTCCTCGAGCTCCTTGGGGATGGTCTTGAAGTACCCCATCAGGAGCCACGTACAGAACGGGATCAGGAAGGTCGGGTAGGTGAGGATGAGCGCCCAGGGTGTGTCGCCGAGCTGGAACGTTCGGATGATGTTGGCGAGGGGAATGAAGAGCAGCGTCGGGGGCACCAGATAGGTGACGAAGATGCTGGTCCCGAGGGTGCCGGCCATCGGGAACTTGAGGCGGCCCAGCGCGTAGCCGGCCAGCAAGCCGCAGAAGAGCGAGATGGCGGTGGACGCGCAGGCGATGAAGAACGTGTTCCACAGCCAGATCGGGAACGTGGTCTTCGCCATCAGGTCGCGGAAGTGCTCGAGGGTCGGCGCGAGTGTCCAGAACGGGGTGTTGTTCGCGGCCCGCCACGACCGGTAGAGCTCCGCGTCCGGCCGGATCGACGTGATGAACATCCAGTAGAACGGAAACAGGGTGCCGATCACGAAGAACGTGAGCGGGATGTAGAAGTACACCCACTTCTTCCATCGCTTTTCAATAACCACTGCTCTGAATGGGGGGGAGCGCTGCTGCCGCTCCGTCGAATGCGCTCGGCTCGCCTTCGGCTGCGCCTCGCCGAGCAATCCCCATACCCTCCTCTGGTAGCACGCTAGGCCCCTTCCAGGCGGCGCAGATATCGCAGTTGGAGCCAGACCACGATGAAGAGGACGGGGAGCATGAAGAGGGATATCGCCGCCCCCTCGCCGAGCAGGCCGGTGGCCACGCCGATCTGATAGGCGTAGGTCGCGAGCAGATGGGTGGCGTTGGCGGGCCCGCCGCCGGTCAACACGTAGATCAGCTGGAAGTCGGAGAAGGTCTGGATGATCGAGAAGACCACGACGACCAGGGTCACCGGCTTGAGCAGCGGCCAGGTCACGTGCCAGAACCGATGCCAGCCGTTGGCCCCGTCGAGCGAGGCGGCCTCCTGCAGGTCCGGGCTGATGGTCTGCAGGCCCGCGAGCAGCGAGATCGCGAAGAAGGGCATGCCGCGCCAGGTGTTGACCACGATGGCGCACCACATCCCGTAGGTCCCGTCGGAGAGGAACGGCAGCTTGGTGGTGATGAAGCCAGTCTGGTACAGCAGCCAGTTCAGCACGCTGAAGGTCGGATCGAACATCCAGCGCCAGGCGAAGGTCGAGAGCACGGTCGGCACGATGAACGGCAGCAGCATGGCCGCGCGCACGATGCGCTTGCCCCGGAAGTGGCGGTTGAGGAGCAGCGCCAGCCACATGCCGAGGGTGAGCTTGAAGATCGTCGCCCAGAACGTGTAGAAGAACGTGTTGTAGAAGGCGGTCTGGAAGATCGAGTCGTTCCAGGCCTTGATGAAGTTCTTGAGCCCGACGAACTCGCCCGGGTTGCCGACGCTGACGCTGCTGAGCGACAGCCACACGCCCACCACGAACGGATAGGCGATGAAGACACCGAGTATCAACACGGTGGGGGCGAGCAGGAGGGAGGCGAGCAGCCGCTCGCTCTCGAGGAAACGCGTCAGCCCGGTGGGCCGTGAGGTGCCAGGATGCGCCAGCACGACTTCCAGCCCCGCCGTGCCCCCCGACCCGCCCGCGATGGGCTTCTTCATCTCACCTCACCCGTAGATCTTCTTGAGCTCGTCGGACGCCCACTTGACCGAGTCCTCGGCCTTCATGCCCTGCACGGCCTTGGCGTACATGTCCACGATGATGTACTTCGAGTACACCTCCGTCGCCTTGGCCGAAGGCGGTCCCGCGTAGCCGAACATCCGGGCCGACGCCGCCGCCTGCCGGTAGATCTTCATGGGCGGATCGATGGTGTCCCACAGCGCATTCTGCTCCCAGAACTTGGTGGAGCCCACCGAGAAGCCCTCCGCGACCTGGAACCACTTGCCGAACTGCTGCTTGCCGTGCAGCCACTTCAGGAAGTCCTTGGCGAGCTTGGGGTTCTTCCCGTACTTCATCACCGCGTGAGAGAAGGCCACGTGGTAGGCCACGGACCCTTTCGGCCCGGCCGGGATCGGTCCGTGGTCGATGTCGCGAACCATGGGCTCGCCGCGCTCGTCCTTGATCTTGTCCTGACCGCGCTTTGCCGCGATATAGATCGACGCCCCGTTGAGCGTGCAGGAGATCTCGCCGGCCAGGAAGGCCCGGTTGTTGTTGGTATCGTCCCAGGCCAGGCCCCCATCGTCGCAGGCGTCCTTCCAGAACGCTTGCATGAACTTCACGGACTCGACGGTCTCCTTGGTGTCGAGCGCGGTCTTCCCGGCCCGGTCGGTCTCGGCGCCTCCGTAGGCCCACAGGAGCGGGTAGCACCAGGCCGGCGCGTCGCCAAACGTATGGGCGAGGGTCTGCCCGATGGGATGGCCTTTCTTCTTGAGCTTGATGCCGACCTGGCGAAGCTCTTCGAGCGTCTTCGGGAAGCTGGTCGCGCCGACCTCGTTGAACCACGACTTGCGGTACGCCATCTGGAGGCCCACGATGCCGTGCGGCAGCGCCATCCACTGTCGACCGACCTTGGCGGCCGCCTCCGACTGACCGTAGTAGCCGCCCTGGTCCTTTCCCTGCCACTCGGCGAGATCGGTGACGTCGACGAGACCGTTCTGGTAGAGATGGGGCCAATTGTGCAGCATCTGGATGATGTCGGGGCCTGCGCCGGACTGCATGGCTGCGGTGATCCGTGGCTGCAGGTCGTTGCCGTTGATGAACTCGAAGACCACCTCGGCGCCCAGATCCTTGCTAGCATCCCCCGCCTGGCGCTTGAGCTCGACGTCGCACGCGGGGATGAAGTCCACCCAGCGGAGAATGTTGAGGCGGGTGCCCTGCGCGTGGGCTGGTGCGCGGCGTGCCCCCAGGATGCCTTCCAGTCCGGCCGTCGCGGCCACGCCTGCGGCGGCCGTGCCGGCCAGGAAGCTACGACGGCTCACGCCCGCCCGCCGGTGGCTCGCGTCACGCTCTGGAGTCGTCATCGACCCTCTCCTTCGGCCCTTCGCGGGCCGCCGATCACCCGTAGATCTTCTTCAGCTCGCCCGCTGCCCACGTGACGGACTCCTCGGCCTTCATGCCCTGCGCGCCCTTGGCGAACATGTCGACGATGATGTACTTGGAGTAGACCTCAGTGGCCTTTGCCGACGGCGCCCCCGCGTACCCGAAAACCCGGGAGTTGTCGGCGGCGGTGCGGAAGCCCTTCATCGGCTCGTCGATCGTGCTCCACAGCGGATGCTGCTCCCAGAACTTGGTCGAGCCGATCGAGAAGCCTTCCGCTACCTGGAACCACTTCCCGAACTGCTCCTTGCCGTGGAGCCACTTGAGGAAGTCCTTGGCCAGCTTCTGGTTCTTCCCGTACTTCATGACCCCGTGGTGGAAGGAGGCCTGGTAGCTCGACGAGCCGGCCGGACCTGCGGGCAGCCGCGCGTGCTGGATGTCACGCACCATCGGCTCGCCCTTCTCGTCCTTGATCTTGTCCTGGCCACGCTTGGCCGCGATGTAGATCGAGGCTCCGTTCAGCGTGGCGCAGATCTCGCCGGCCAGGAAGGCCCGGTTGTTGTTGGTGTCGTCCCAGGCCAGGCCGCCTTCGTCGCAGCCGTCCTTCCAGAACGCGGTCATGAACTTGACGGCCTCCACCGAGCCCTTGCTGTCGATCGCGGTCTTGCCGCTCTTGTCGACCTCCATCCCGCCGTAGTTCCACATCAGCGGGTACGCCCAGCCCGGGGCGTCGCCGAAGGTGTGGCCGAGGGTCTGGCCGTAGGGCTTGCCCTTCTTCTTGAGCTTCGCCCCGACCTGGCGCAGCTCCTCGTAGGTCTTCGGAAAGGTGGTGGCCCCGATCTCGTCGAACCACGACTTGCGGTAGGCGATGAGGCCGGGCACGATGCCGTGCGGCAGGGCCAGGTACTTGCCGCCCACCTTGACGTTGGCGTCGCACAGGGGGTAGAGCGCGCCCTGCTCCTTCACCTGCCACGCGACGAGATCGCTCACATCCACGAGCCCGCTCGCGTAGAGATGCGGCCAGTTGTGCAGCATCTGGATGATGTCCGGGCCCGCGCCCGACTGCATGGCGGCGGTGATGCGGGCCTGGAGGTCGTTGGCGTTGATGAATTCGAACACCACCTCGGCGCCCAGGGCCTTGCTGGCATCGACGGCCTGCCGCTTCAGCTCCACGTCGCAGGCCGGGATGAAGTCCACCCAGCGCACGATGTTCAGGCGCGTGCCCTGGGCGTAGGCCGGCGCACGGCGCGCGGCCAGGATGCCCTCCAGGCCGGCCGCGGCGACACCCGCGGCCACGGACCCGGCCAGGAACGTGCGGCGGCTGACGGACGATGCTTCGGTGGTCGCGTCGTTCTCCGGAGTCGTCATCGACCCCTCCTGGGCCCGTTCGAGGGGGCCCTGTCGATCAGGCCTCGTAGATCTTCTTGAGCTCGCCCTCAGCCCACTTGACCGCGTCCTCGGCCTTCATGCCCTGGACGCCCTTGGCATACATGTCGGTGACGACGTACTTGGTGAACGCCTCCGTCGCCTTCGCGGTGGAAGGTCCGGCGTACCCGAAGAGACGGGTGTTCCGCGCGGCGGTCCGGAACATCTTGAGGGGCTCGTCCAGCTTGCCCCACATCGGGTCGCTCTCCCACACCTTGGTGGCCCCCACGCTGTAGCCTTCCTGGCTCTGGAACCACTTGCCGAAGTTCTCCTTCTTGTGGACCCAGCGGAGGAGATCCTTCGCGAGCTTCTGGTTCTTTCCGTACTTCATGACCGCGTTGGACTGGTTCAGGAAGAGCAGGTATGCTCCCGCGGGACCCGCCGGCAGCGGCGCGTGGTCGATGTCGGTCCACATCGGCTCGCCCTTGTCGTCCTTGATCTTTTCCTTCTGCCGCTTCGCCACGATGTAGATGCTGGCCCCGTTGAGGGTGGCCGAGATCTCGCCCGCGTGGAAGGCGCGGTTGTTGTTGGTATCGTCCCAGGCGAGCCCGCCCTCGTCGCAGGCGTCCTTCCAGAAGCTCTGCATGAACTTGACCGAGTCGACCGCCCCCTTGGAGTTGAGCACGACCTTCTTGCCGCTCTTGTCGGTCTCGGCGCCGCCGAACGCCCACAGCATGCAGTACGTGAAGGTGGGGGCGTCGCCGAAGGTGTGCCCGAGGGTCTGCCCGTAGGGCTTGCCCTTCTTCTTGAGGGCGGTGAAGAGCTTGTGCGTCTCTTCCCACGTCTTCGGATACTGGGTGGCACCGGCTTCCTTGAGCCAGGACTTCCGGTACGACACCGCGTTGCCGACGATGGAGTGGGGGACGGAGAGCCACTTGCCGTTGACCTGGCAGGACGGCGGGTAGATCTCGTAGAAGCCGCCCTCGCCCTTGGAGATGTCGGCGGCCACGTCGCTGACGTCCACCACCGCGTTCTGGTACAGGTGCGCCCAGTTGTACTGGAAGTTGAAGATGTCGGCGCCGGCCCCGGACTGGACGGCCGCGGTGATGCGCGGCTGCAGGTCGTTGGCGTTGATCGTCTCGAGCGTCACCTCGGCCCCGAGCGCCTTGGAGGCTTCCGGCATCTGCCGCTTCAGCTCCACGTCGGATTCCGGAATGAAGTCTACCCAGCGCACCCAGTGCAGCTTGGTGCCCTGCGCGAACGCGGGTGCCCGGCGCGCGGCGAGAATGCCCTCGATGCCGCTCACCGCCACCGCCGCGATGCCCGCGGTCTTGACGAACGCGCGGCGGTCGAGCTGCGTGCGGCTGGTCTCCTTGGGGTCTGGACTGTTCATGAACGGTGGGTCCTCCTTGACCGGGTGAACCGCCTCATCCGCGCGAGCGCTCTCGGTCGGGGTAGGAGCCCCGGCCGCGAGGTCGGGACCTCGTGAAGGCCGCCACGGATATGCGAGTTTCGATGGTGAGATGACGCCCTAAATGGTGGCAGATTCTTAACAAAGAACCGTGGGTCTGTCAACGGCAAACGGGTGTTCAGCCCCCGAGAGCCGGGTTCGGCCGGGTCGCCGGAATCGCTACCATGAGGTCGCCATTGCCCTCTCCCTGACCGGGAGGAGCAACAGTAGCGCGACCACCATGCCCGCTGCCAGTGCGCCCCAGCCCGCCGCGAAGCCGCCGATGCGCTCCACCACCAGCCCGAAGATGGGGGGGCACACGGTGACGCCGAGCGAGGAGATCGCGAGCCCGAGCCCGACCGCGGTGCCCGCCGCCCGCGGGCCAGCCAGCTCGGCCATGAGCGTGTGCTGCACGCCGTTCCAGCCGACCCCGAAGAAGCCGATGCAGACCGCGAGCGGTACGAGCACCCACGGGCCGGTGCCCGGCGCGGTGATCGACAAGGCGAGCGCGCAAGCGATCGAGCCCAGGCCCGCGATGGCGAGCACGATTCGCCGCTGGCCTCCGAAGAGCCGGTCGGAGAGCAGTCCGAACCCGACACGGCCGAGCGCGCCACTGCACTGGGCGGCCACCAGATACTTCGCCGCCACCACGAGAGCGATGTCCACCCCCTCGTGGAGGTAGAGGACGAGGAAGGCCAGGAACACGGTCTGCACTCCCGCGAAGATCAGCGTGCTCACGCCCACGAGCCAGAGGTCGCGATTGCGTATGACCGCCCAGAAGCGGGGGCGTGGCAGACCGGCGGCAGTGCCGGGCGTCGCGGGCTCGGGCAGGTCGCGATAGAGGGCCCAGGTCGCAAGCGCGAGCGCGCCGACCACCGCGCCGGACACGCCCACCGCGGTCCGCCAGCCGAAGGCGATCGCCAGAGGTGGCATGATGAAGGCGCCGATCGCTCCGCCGAACGGGAGTCCCACCTGCTTGAGGCCGACCACCGTCGCGCGCTGCCGCGGCGGGAACCACGCCATGCCCGCCTTGGTGGTCGTCGGGTTGAGCACGCCGTAGCCGGCGCCGGCCAGGACCAGGACCGTGGCGATGAAGGAGAAGGACGGGGCGATCGCGACGGCCCCGAGCCCGGCCGCGATCAGGACCTGGCCGAGGATCATCGCGCCGCGTACGCCCCAGCGATCGGCGAGCCAGCCCGCGGGCAGTGACATGAGCACCGGGCCGATGTAGTACGCGGAGAGGAACGAGCCGGCCTGGGTGACCGACAGACCGAGATTCTCCCGGATCAGCGGAGCGATGGAGGGGATGCCAAGCGGGCCCACGTTGGCCATGGTCTGGGCGGCCATGATGAGGGCCAGGACGGCCCAGCGATTCGTCACCGGGTGCGCGACGACAGCAGGGCCTCGACGGCCCGCAGGTCCTCCTCGGTGTCCACGCCGATCGTGGGCTGATCCGTCTCCAGCACGCGGATGGGGATCCCGGCCTCCAGCAGGCGCAGCTGCTCGAGCTGCTCGGCGCGCTCGAGCCCGGAGGGCGGCAGCGTGTGATAGGCCTCGAGGACCGAGCGCCGGTACGCGTAGAGGCCGATGTGCTTCCAGTAGGTGATCCCGCCCCGATTGTCGCGATCGAAGGGGATGGGCAGGCGCGAGAAGTAGAGCGCGTCGCCGTGCACGTTGGTGACGACCTTGTTGGCGGTGCGGCTGGCGACTTCCTCGGGGGTGGCCCGGATCTTGAGCGTGGTCACCTGCACCTCGGGCTCGTTGAGGAACGGGCGCACCAGCCGCTCGATGTGGGCCGGGGAGATGAGGGGCTCGTCACCCTGGATGTTGACGTACACGTCGGCGGCGCGGGCTCGCGAGACTTCCCAGAGCCGGTCGGTGCCCGAGAGGTGAGTGCTCCGCGTCATCACCGCGGGGACGTGGTGGTCGTGGCAGGCCGCGACCACCTCCTCGCTGTCGGTGGCCACCAGGAGGTCGGAGAGCAGCGGAGAGATGCGGGCCTGGCGGAACACCTCGACCACCATCGGCACGCCCCGGATCTCGCGCAGCACCTTGCGGGGCAGGCGCGTGGACTGGAGCCGGGCCGGGATGACGCCGAGGATGATCACGCCGCTACCCTATCAGAAAACGCATCCCCCCTATCCGCCGGGAAGTTGACACCCCTCGGGAGGGGGTGGTATAACCCGTCAACCTCGCAACGACTATCCGCGAGAAGCAGCTTTCGTTTCGTCACAGATCCGACCCATCTCGACGGAGAGACGGGGGATCGTGAAAACCAGGAGGGCGCAGTGCGTCATCGACCGGGCGGCCGGGGGCGCCAGGGCTTGAGGCCGTGAGCAACGGTCGCGAGCTGATCGGTACCTCCGCCGCAGGGGTGGCGGCCAGGACGGCGACCCTGCACGGCGGCTGGCTGAACCGGGAGGCGGTCCAGGGCTTCATCTGGGTCGCGCCCGCCTTCCTCTACCTGGCGTTCTTCATCGCCTACCCGTTCTTCATGTCGATCTACCTGTCGGTGTCGAGCGCGCGGGTGGGGTCGCCCGACTCCCATTTCGTGGGCCTGCAGAACTACACGCGTCTCTTCGCCGACCCGGTGTTCTGGCAGACCGTCCGCAACTCGTTCGTCTTCACGCTGGGCTCGGAGCTGATCCGCCTCGTGATCGGCCTGCCGCTGGCCTTCGCCCTGAACCGCTCGTTCAAGGGCAAGCGCCTCGTCCAGGGGGTCATCCTGATCCCCTTCGTCATCCCGATCGCGCTGTCCTCGCTGGCCTGGAAGTGGATGTTCGACTCGCTCTACAGCGTCATCAACTGGATGCTGATGCGCGGCCACATCATCGAGTACCCGTGGCAGTGGCTGGGCGAGCCCGGGCTGGCCATGTGGTCGGTCATCATCATGAACGTGTGGCGCGGCTTTCCATTCTCGGCGGTCATCTTGCTGGCCGGGCTGACCGCGGTCCCGCAGGAGGTCATCGAGGCGGCCAAGATCGACGGGGCAGGCCCCCTACGCCGCTTCCACTACGTGATCGTGCCCATCGTCCGTCCCATCCTTCTGGTCGGCCTGCTCTACTCGGTGGTGTTCTCGTTCACCGACTTCTCGGCGGTCTGGCTCCTGACCCAGGGCGGGCCCTACAACACCACCCACGTATTCGGCACCTACGCCTACAACATCGGAATCAACGCGGGCGATCTCGGGATGGGGGCCGCCATCACCCTGTTCATCTTCCCGTTTCTCGCGTTGATCGTGATCCTCATGCTGCGGTTTCTGCGGAGGGACTAGAGGCGTGGACACCCGCAGGCTCTGGCGACGATTCAAGCGCGATTACGGTCCGTATCTGCCACTCTCCCCGTATCTCTTCGTGGTGCTGTTTCCGTTCTACTGGATGGTCATCACCGCCTTCAAGCGTGACCGAGATCTCTACAATCTCGAGACGGCCCCCTTCTGGTTCAAGGAGCCTCCCACCCTCGACCACGTGAAGCTCCTGCTCGAGGGCACCATGTTTCTCAAGTGGCTGCAGAACAGCCTCATGATCGGGGTGCTGGTGGTGGTCATCACGCTGCTGCTCGCGCTGCCCGCCGCCTACGCCCTGGCCCGCATGCGCTTCCCGGGGGCCCAGCCGCTCTCCACCGCGATGTTCCTCTCCTACCTGATCCCGTCCACGCTGCTGTTCATCCCGCTGTCGCAGGTCGTCCGCGGGCTCGGCTTCATCGACTCGGTGTGGGCGCTCGTGATCGTGTACCCGTCGTTCACGCTGCCGTTCTGTACCTGGCTGCTCATGGGCTTCGTGCGGACGGTTCCGAAGGAGATCGAGGAGAGCGCCCAGATCGACGGCTGCACGCGCTTCCAGGCCTTCCGCATGATCATCATCCCGGTCATCGTGCCCGGCATCATCACCGCCGGGATCTTCGCGTTCACGCTCACGTACCAGGAGTTCATCTACGCCCTGACCTTCATCTCCGCCTCCGCCAACAAGACCATCTCCTACGGGGTCACCAGCGATCTCGTCCGCGGCGACGTCTTCTACTGGGGATCCCTCATGTCGGGCGCGCTCATCGGCGCGATTCCGGTAGCGATCGTGTACGCGTTCAGTCTGGACCACTTCATTCACGGCCTCACCGCGGGCGCCCTGAAGTGATCCGCCACTCTCAAGAAGGAGGAGCGACATCATGAGCAAGAGCAAGCTTTCGCGACGGCAGTTCCTCGGCACGGCGGCGGGTGTGACCGCCGCCTCGGCCTTCCCGCACGTCTGGATCCGCCCGGCATGGGCGCAATCGAAGGAGGTTCGGGTCCTGGCCTGGACCCACTTCGTGCCGTCCTACGACAAGTGGTTCGACGCCTTCGCCGAGCAGTGGAGCGGGAAGAGCGGGGTGAAGGTCACCATCGACCACGTACCGCATCTTCAGATCCCGGCCAAGATCGCGGCCGAGATCGCCACCCAGTCCGGTCACGACATCGTGCAGCTCGTGGGCACCGGCACCGAGAAGTGGGCCACCGCCCTCCTCGACGTGCAGGACACTGCCGACAAGCTCGGCAAGAAGTACGGCGGCTGGACGCCGCTGGCCGAGAACTACTGCAAGGTCAGAGCCGATGGCAAGTTCCACGCCATCCCGGATTTCTTCATCGACTTCCCGGGTCTGTACCGCAAGGATCTGTGGACCGAGGTCGGGATGCCCAACGGCCCCGACACCTGGGAGGACCTGCACAAGGGCGGCACGAAGCTCAAGGCGAAGGGCTTCCCGATCGGCATCGGCCTCGCGCACCACGACGACTCCCGGGCCTCCTGGCGGGCGATCATGTGGTCGTATGGCGGCTCCGAGGTGGCCAAGGACGGCAAGACCTTGACCTACAACTCCAAGGAAGTGCGCGAGGCGCTGAAGTTCAACAAGGCGCTCTACAAGGACTGCATGACGCCCGAGGTCCTGGCCTGGGACGACGCGTCCAACAACCGGTTCCTGGCGTCGGGGCGCGCCTCCTGGATCCACAACCCCATCAGCGCCTACCGCACGATCGAGGGCTCCAACAAGGAGCTGGCCGACAAGATCTTCGTGTCGCTCTCGCCCAAGGGGCCGGCCGCGCGGCGCTCGTTCGCCAATTGCCGCGCCTACGGCGTGACCAAGTTCACCAAGAACGCGGACGGCGCGAAGGCGTTCCTGGAGGCCCTGGTCGACAACTACCGCGAGGGCGCCAAGGCCAGCACCGGCTACAACATGCCATTCCTGAACAGCTACGCGAAGCCACCGTTCCCGGTCATCAGCGAAGACCCGAAGCTGAAGCCGCTGGAGCAGGACGCCGAGTACCACTTCACCACCGGCTACCCGGGGCCGCTGACCCCGGCCGCGGACGAGGTCTACCAGCAGTTCGTGATGGTGGACGCGCTCGCCCAGTTCGCGACCGACAAGATGGACCTGGAGCAGACGATCAAGTGGGCCGAGGAGAAGATCAAGGCCATCTACGCCAAGTTCTGAGAGCCCTTCCTCCTCTCACCCCTCAGGGTGAGGGGCGGGGATGGGGAGTAAGGGACGGGGCAGCGCCGCTGCCCCGTTCGCTTCTCTAGCTGACCGGCCGCCCGCCCCCGCCGCGCAGCCGCGGATCGAGCACGTCGCGGAGCGCGTCGCCCAGCATGTTGAAGCCGAAGACGGCGAGCGAGATGGCGGTGCCCGGCCAGATGGCCATCCACGGCGCCCGGTACATGAAGGAGCGGCCCGAGCCCGAGAGCATGGCGCCCCAGGACGGATAGGGCGGCGGCACCCCGAAGCCCAGGAACGAGAGCGCGGACTCGGCGAGGATGGCGGCCCCGAGCCCGATGGTGGCCAGGATGATGACGGTGGCGGCGACGTTGGGCAGGATGTAGCGGAGCATGATGCGCAGGTGCCCCGCGCCGAGCGCGCGCGCCGCTTCCACGTAGGTGTTCTGCATCACGCTGATGGTGGTGCCGCGGATCACCCGAGATGCGGCGGCCGCGCCCAGTATCCCCAGTGCCAGGATCAGGTTGAGCAGCCCGGGCCCGAGCACCGCCATCATCGAGAGGATCACCACCAGGAACGGGAAGGACTGCCAGGCGTCCACTACGCGCTGCACGCAGATGTCGTAGGCCCCCCCGAAATAGCCGCTGGTGATGCCGATGATGGTGGCGAGCACGTTGGCGAGGAGGACCGCGCCGAAGCCCACCGTCACCGAGACCCCGGCTCCGTAGATGACCCGGCTGAACACGTCGCGCCCCAGGTTGTCGGTGCCCATCCAGAACTGCGCACCGGGCGCCTTCATCCGGGCCCCGGGGATCGTCTCGTCGTAGCTGTAGGGCGCGATCCAGGGCGCGAAGAGGGCGAGGAGGAGCAGGACGAGCACGATGAGACCGCCGAGGGCGCCAAGCGGCTTGTGCCGTGAGAAGTGCCACAGGCCGTTCAGGGCGGCTCCGAGGCGGACGACCCCGCTACGGTGAGGCGACCCGCTCTTATTTGTTGTACGGTCGCCCCAAGGGGCGACCTCGATAGGGTCGCTTCGCATCTTTTCAGTAGCGGATCCGCGGGTCGAGGAAGGCGTAGAAGGCGTCGACGACCAGGTTCATCACGACCACCACCGTGACGATGAGCAGGTTGACCCCCTGGATGACCGGGTAATCCCGCTGGTTGATGGCGTCGAAGAGAAAGCGGCCCATGCCGGGCAGCCCGAAGATGCTCTCGAAGATCACGGTGCCGCCCAGGATCTGCGCCACCTGGATGCCGAGCACGGTGATGACCGGGATGAGCGCGTTCTTGAGGCTGTGCTTGAGCACCACCACGCGCTCGCGGAGTCCCTTGGACCAGGCGGTCCGCACGTAGTCCTGGCGCAGCACCTCGAGGAGCGTGCCGCGGGTCAGGCGCATGATCGCCGCGGCGGACGCGATACCGAGGATGAAGGCGGGCAGGAGGAACTGGGCCACGTGGGCCCACGGATTCGCCGAGAACGCGGTGAACTGGATGGGGGGGCTCCAGCCCCACCAGATGGCGGGCAGGAGGATGGCGAGGGTGGCGATCCAGAACCCGGGGACCGAGAGGCCGAGAATCGCCATGCTGCGCATGGCATAGTCGGCCGCGCTATCCTGCCGCACGGCAGCCAGCACGCCGATGGGCACCGCGATGACGATGGCGAAGAACAGCGCGAGCACGCCCAGCTCGAGGCTCACCGGGAGGCGGCGGATCAGCTCCTCGAGCACCGGGCGGCTCGTCCAGAGGGACTGCCCGAGGTCGCCGCGCAGGACCTGGCCCAGCCACTCGACGTACTGGATGTACATGGGGCGGTTGAGGCCCAGCTTCGCCCGGAGATCGTCCAGGTCCTTTCCGTAGGCCTTCTCCTCGAGCATGAGCTGGACGACGTCGCCGGGAAGCAGCCGGGGCAGACTGAAGACGATGAGGGAGGCGATCAGCAGCGAGGGGATCGCCACGAAGAGGCGGCGGATGACGTAGCGCTTCACGTCACGCGGGCCGCGCGTTCACGCGCCTGGTAGTGCGACCGGGCCTGTTGGCGCCGCGCAAGATGAGGCTGCCGGTCCCGTGGACCATGCGCTTGATAGTGCGACGCATCCTGGGGGCCACGCGCTCGGCAATGCTACGCCCTCTTATTTGATTGCACGGTCGCCCCAAGGGGCGACCTCTATGAGGTGGCTGCGCATTGTTCTGCGGTGGTTCTCGGCTACTTGTCGAGCCAGGCGACCATCAGGCGGCCGCCGTAGTCGTGGCCGATGTTGGGGCCGAAGTTCTTCACGTACGGCATCCAGGCGCCCACCGCGCTCACCGACGGCCCGAAGCCGTAGTAGACCTGCTGGGAGGCGTAGCGCTGGATGTCGTTGACGATCTCGCGGCGCTTCTTCTCGTCGAACGTGCGCCGCTGCAGCTTGATCATCTCGGTCAGCTTCGGATCGTTGACCCCCGAGGAGTTCAGCGGCTCCCCGGGCAGGAACGGGATGAAGTAGGTGTCGGGATCGGTGGTGGCCCCGCGCAGGGTCAGGATCATCTTCTCGAACTTGCCGAAGATGGCGCTCGAGACGAACGCGCCGTACTCCTTGAGCTTGAGATCGCCCTCGATCCCGGCCTGCTTCCAGTTGCGGAGCGAGACCTGAACCGCGTCGATCCAGTCGGGCCCGTACCCGGGGGTGGTCTCGACCGGGAGCTTGATGCCGCTGGGATGGCCGGCTTCGGCGAGCAGGCGCTTGGCCCCGGCCGGATCGAACTCGTAGAGCTGGCGCCCCTCCGGCGGCAGCTGGCCGATCGGGATCGACCACTCCTTGAGCGCGGCCGGGATGAGCGGGTTGGGAGCGCCCTTGCCCTGCGACCAGGCGTTGGTCTCCAGAATCTCCCGCCAGTCCTGGGCCATGGCGAAGGCCCGGCGCACCCGCACGTCCTTGAAGGGCTCCTGGTCGATCTTCATCGCGGTGTAGCCGCCGAACACCACGATGTAGTCCCGCATGCCGAGCCCCTTGACGCGCCGGAGCGCGATGTCGAGGTCGCTGCGGCGGATCACCATGCCGTACTCCGGGCCGAAGTCGAAGTCGCCGGACAGGAACGACGCGAAGGCGGCAGCGGGGTCGGGCGAGATCGTGATGTCCACGCCGTCCGCGTAGGGCAGCCCGGGGATGAAGTAGCTCGGGTTGCGGGCGAAGGTGAGCCGGACGCTGGGCTCGTAGCCCTGGAGCATCCAGGGACCGGTGCCGACCACGCTCTCCGGCTTCTTGAGATCGCCGTACTGGTCCACGCACTCCTTGGCGATGATCCAGGTCGAGGTCGAGGCCAGCCGGTCGACGAACCAGGCATTGGGCTCGCGCAGGGTGAACTTCACCGTGTACTTGTCCGGGGCCTCCACCTTGTCGACCATCTCCAGGATGGCCTTGTTGGCGTTGCCCTTGATGGTGAGGAAGCGATCGTAGGTGTAGCGCACGTCCTCGGCGGTCAGCTCCCGGCCGTTGACCGGGGGCTTGTTGTGCCAGCGGACGCCTTTCCGGAGCTTGAACACGTAGACGTTGTCGCCCTGGCGCTCCCAGGACTCCGCGAGGTCGCCCTCGATGGGCTGGGTGCCGGGGACGACCGCCGAGCCCGCCTTGACCTTGACCAGGCGGCTGTAGGCGAACGACAGCGGGATCATGGTGGAGAAGGCGATGGTCTGGTGCGGATCGAAGTGCACCGGCGCGACGTGGGAGCGCAGGCGGAACCGGCCGCCGCGCTTGGGCGTCTGAGACTCCGCCGGCCGGGGGCCGGCCAGGACCGACGAGGTGGCGCCGGCCGCGAGGGCGGCACCGCCCAGCTTGAGCACGTCACGACGGGTCAGCGGCGAGGTGGACTGATCCATGGCCTTTCTCCTTGCATTCGGCTAACGGTCGAGCCAGGCGACCATCAGGCGGCCGCCGTAGTCGTACCCGAGGTTGGGCCCGTAGTTCTTGAGCGCCTGATTCCAGACCGCGTTGTAGATTTGCGATCCGATTTGCACGTAGTACTGCTGCTTGGCTAGATACCGCTGGATCTCGAAGATCTGCTCGCGGCGCTTCGCGGGATCCGGGGTGCGCCTCTGTCGGATCAGCATGTCCGCCACCACCGGATCGTTGATGTGGCCGTGATTCTTGATCTCGCCTGGGTAGTACTGGCCGAAGAGGAAGTTGTCCGGCTCGAGAAACGGCGTCTGAGGACCGAAGGCCATCGCGTCGTATTTGCCGTAGAAGGTGGTCGCGATGTAGGCCCCGTACTCCTTGGTGTTCAGCTTGACCTCGATCCCGATGCTCTTGAGATCTTTGAGGATGAGCTGCATCTGATCGACCAGGACGTTCGACCCGTAGGTGGTGAAGTCCATCGTCGTCTGGAAGCCGCTGGGATGTCCGGCCTCGGCCATGAGCTTCCTGGCCGCGGCCAGGTCCGGCTTGTAGTAGCGAGCTCCCTCGCCGAGCTGGTCGATGGGGATGGACCACTCCTTGAGCGCGGCGGGTACCGGGGGATTGAACGCACCGTTTCCCTCGTAGGTCGCGTCGATGATGGCCTGGCGATCGATCGCCAGGGACATGGCGCGGCGCACCCGCACGTCGCCGAAGGGGGGCTTGTCGTTCCGGACGTAGATGTGGCTCATCACGTTCGACGGGAACATCATGGTCTTGAGATCCCGCCGACCCCTCTTGACGACGTCCCAGTCGGTCCAGTCGATGATGCCGGGAAACTCGGTGCCGAGATCGTACTTACCTGTCAGGAATGCCGCGATGCGCGAGGCTTTGTCCTCGTCCACGAGGATCTCGATGCGATCGATATTTGGCAGACCGGGCACGAAGTACGTCGGATTCCGGACGAGCGTCATGCCGACATTCGGCCGGTAGCTGTCCAGCATCCATGGCCCGGTGCCGACGGTGGCTTCGGGCTTCTTGAGGTCCCCCATCTTCTCGACGCACTCCTTGGCTACGATGCAGACGGCCATGGGATTGGCCAGGATGTCGAGGAACCAGGCGTAGGTCTCTTTCAGGGTGAACTTGACGGTGTACTTGTCGAGAGCTTCGACCTTGTCGAGGGAGGCAAGCATGTAGGCGTTGGCGTTGCCCTTGACGGTCCGGAAACGGTCCAGCGTGTACACGATGTCCTCGGCGTCCAGCTCGCGCCCGTTTACGGGGGGCTTGTTCTGCCAGCGCACCCCGCGGCGCAGCTTGAAGACGTAGGTATTCTCGTTGGGCTGCGTCCACGACTCGGCGAGATCGCCTTCGAGGGAGAAGACGCCCGGCTGCAGCCCGGGGCCGGCTTTATGCTTCACGAGACGGCTGTGCGTGAACGAGTAAGCGATGTGGGTCTTGTACGAGACGGTCAGGTGAGGATCGAAGTGGGGCGGATCCCACCCCCGCACCGTGAGCACCCCGCCCCGCTTGGGCGTCTGGGCCCGGGCGGGTGAGGCCGAGACCGCCACCGCGACGGCGCCACTTCCCAGTTTCAGCAGATCACGGCGGCTCAGCGGGAAACGGGTGAGATCGGTGATCATCCGCAATCCTCCAGGTCGTCGGTGACGTGTTAGACCGGGATTGTAAGGCTTTGGATTTGCGCCAATCTGGGGGCAAACCCGCCCGATGTCAAGCCTGGAGTTGGCGGGGTCAGCCCTTGAGGTAGCGGTCGAAGAAGGCCAGGCAGCGCTTCCAGGCGTCCTCGGCCGCGTCCTTCTTGTAGACCTGGGGGCGGTCGTCCGAGAAGAAGGCGTGCGGTGCGCCGGGATACAGCACGAACTCGACGTTGGGATTCGCCTTCTTCAGCTCGGCCTCGAACCGCTTCACGTCCTCCGGCGGAATGCCGCTGTCCGCCTCGCCGTAGAGCCCGAGCACCGGCGCCTTGATCTTGGAGGTCAGGCTGAACGCGTCGACGCCGGGAGCGTCGGAGTACGTCCGCTTGACGTGGCCGTACCAGGGCACCGCGGCGGCCACGCCCGGATACTCGGCGGCGGTGTGCAGGGTGAGCGCGCCTCCTCCGCAGAATCCGGTGACCCCGAGGCGATCGGCCCGCGCCCACGGCTGCTGCTTGGCGTAGTCGCCCGCGGCGCGGATGTCGCCGAGGTACTGAGCGCGCGTGACCTTGGAGGCGATCTGCCCCATCTCCTGGAAGTTCTTGCCCTGCATGCCGCCCTCCCGCGAGTACAGCTCGGGGGCGATCGCGTAGTAGCCGGCCTGGGCGAAGCGACGGACCACGTCCTTGTTCTGCTCGGAGTTGCCGGTGAAGCCGGAGATCACGACCACGATGGGGTAGCGGCCGGCCGCCTCGGGACGGGCGTCGTAGGCGGGAATCATGGCGCCGGCCGAGGAAATCTGGATGTCGCGCGCGATGATGCCCTTGCTGTCGGTGGCGATCGCCTGGGCCAGCACCACGCCCGGCGTGAGGACGCCCCCGACGGTGGTGAAGGCGCCGTACTTGAGGACTTCCCTTCGACTCAGCGGGTTGGCCATGGGGTTTCTCCCGGCCGAGTCTAACTCGCGGGGGCGACCTCCGGTTCCCGCCGGCCGGTGGCGAGCCGCTCGAGCCGTACCCGGGTCTCGCCGAAGGCGGCCATCTGCCCGAAGTTCGACATGATGTCCTCGGTGAGCACGTTGGCGCCGCCTCCCCGCTTGATCCAGGTGCCCACCGGCATGATCACCATGCCCCGACCGATTCGCGCGTCCACCAGCACCTCGACTTCGAGGTGCCCGACCGGGGACCGGATGATCGCGCGCTCGCCGCTCTCGATGCCGTACTGGCCGGCGGTCTCGGTCCCGATCCGCACCGAGGCGATGGACGGATGCTCCTTCTCGAGGATCTGGGAGAGGAGCCACTTCTTGCTGTAGTTGGTCACGAGAGTCAACGGGAACTCGGGCACGACCCGCGGCTGGTGACGGAGCGTGGTGATGAACTCGAAGCGGCCGGACCTGGTCGGGTAGACGTGGTCTGCGAACGGCACCATGGGCGCGACCGGGCAGCGCACCGGTGCGGTCATGACCTGATCGATGGTGACCCCGGTCCGGGTGAGCGGGGTGAAGATGCGCGTGAGCCAGTCGCGGGGCGCGCCCGCCATCTCGGGGCCGATGCCGAGCCGCTCGGCCAGCCGCTGGAAGATCCAGAGATCTGACCGCGCTTCGCCGACCGGCGGGATGACCTGGTTCACCCCGCCGATGATGTTGTGCCCCCACGACACCAACATGTCCTCCTCCTCGAGAAATGTCGTGGTGGGCAGGAACACGTGTGCGTAGTCGGTGGTATCGGTGAGCACCTGGTCCACCACCACCACGAACTCGAGGTCGGCCAGCCCGCGCGCGACCAGGTTCGAGTTCGGCGACTGGTTCACCGGGTTACCGCCGTTCACGAACATCATGCGGATCGGCGGCTGCTGCGCGTCCTGGAGGCCACGGCCGAGCAGGGGCTCGGGGATCGCCCGGTGGTGCCTCGCGCGGTCGCCCGCCTCCACCGTCTTGTCGAAATGCCGCTGCGTGTTGTAGCCGTGCGAGACTCCGCCACCCGGCACCCCGATGTGCCCGCAGAGCGCGCCGAGGGCGTCGACGCAGCGGAAGATCTCGGCGCTGTGCTGGTACTTGTTGAGCCCCCAGCCGAGCAGGATCGACGCAGGCCGGGTGGTGGCGTAGGCGCGGGCGAGGGCGCGCACCTCGTCCTCGGGCAGCTCGACCGCGCGGCACAGCTCGGCGAGCGGGCGCGCGTCGAGCAGGGTGCGGAACCCGGCGAAGCCGTGGGTGTGGGCGGCCACGAACGCGCAGTCCTCGAGGCCTTCCTCCAGGATGACCTTGGCCATCGCCATGGCCAGCTCGGCGTCGGTAGCCACGCGGGGCTGCACGTGGCGGTCGCAGAAGTTGGCGGACTCGCTCCGCACCGGGTCGATCAGGATCACCTGGCCGCCCCGCCGCCGGATCTCCTTCAGGATCGGCACCGTGTGGAGGTTGGTGGCCATCGGGTTACGGCCCCAGAGCAGCACGAGGCGGCTGTTGAGCATGTCCGACGGATCGTGACCGGCGCGCACCCCGAAGTCCAGCGCCTGGCCGGCCCGGGCCGCGCCGCTGCAGAGCGAGCCGCTGGTGGTGGTGACGCCTCCCAGCAGGTTCCAGAAGCGCCGGCTCAGCAGCTTGGTGGCCCCCCACGACCCGGTGCGCTGGTAGTGCATGATCGACAGCGGCCCCGGCGAGACGAGATAGCCGCGGATCTTCTCGGCCACCAGATCGAGCGCCTCGTCCCAGCCGATGCGCACCCAGCCTCCGTCGGGGCGCCCGTTCTCCCGCTTGAGCGGGTGGAGCTGGCGCTCCGGGCTGTAGACGCGCTCCGGGAAGCGGTAGGTCTTGCCGCACAGATAGCCCTGGGTGAACTCGTGCTCCGGATGGCCCTCGAGCTTCACCACGCGCCCGTCCTTCACGTGCGCGATGATCCCGCAGCCATCCGGGCAGTCCAGCGTGCACGAGGTGTAGATCGTCCGTTCCATGTCAGCTCTCGCTCCTTGTGCGCGGGGACCTGGCGGCTCGCGGGCGCGGGGCGCCGGGCCGCGCGGGGGCGGGGGTCTTCCACCATCCCAGCTCGCGTCCGGGGCCGCGGCCGGGAGCCGCCACCATGAGCACCTTGGCGTCGACACGGCCGACGTTCTTGCCCATGTGGGGAATCTCGGCGTTGAAGTAGAGGCAGTCGCCCGCCCGGAGCGGGATCTTCTCGTCGCCGAGCTGGAAGAGGATCTCGCCCTGCAGCACGAACGAGAGCTCCTCGCCCTCGTGCGCGGTGAGCACGTCGGCGCGGTTCTTCACCGGGAAGGTCAGCACGAAGGCGTCCATTCGCTGTCCCGGCCAGCCCACCGCCATCGGCTGATAGCTGTACCCGGAGGCGGGCACCGACTGGGGCGCCCGCCGCTCGCTCGCGCGGACCAGCGTGTAGTGCTGGGTCGCGGTGGTGCCGGCCGCGTCCTGGAAGAGCTGGCCGAGATCGATGCCCACCGTGCGGGTGATCAGGATGAGGTTGGCGATCGAGGTGGAGACGCGCCCGCGCTCGAGCCGCGAGAGGAACGGCTCGGAGAGGCCGGTCTTCTCGCTGAGCGCGCGCAGGGTGAGGCGCTGCGTCCGGCGCGCCTCTCGCAGGCGCGCCGCCACTGCCTGCACCAGCTGCTTGGTCTCGGAGCTTTCGTCCAGGGCAATCTCCGCTTGCTTGAGAGGAAACCACTCGGGTATCCTCCCTGTCAAGCGCCGAGAATCGGCTTGACACGCTTCGCGCATTTGCTTTACTCAGGCGCAACACGAACGACCCACGAGGAGGCTCCGCATGCGCGCATCACGTCTCCTGTCGCTCACCGCGGCCGCCCTGCTGCTCGCGCTGGGGGCAGGCCCCGTCACGGCCCAGGCGCCGATCAAGGTCGGCGACATCAACACCTACAGCGGCATCGGCGCCCCCTTCACGGGCCCCTACCGCGCCGGCGTGGAGATGGCCGTCGAGGAGATCAACGCCAAGGGCGGCGTGCTGGGCCGGAAGATCGAGGTGCTCTTCCGCGACGACAAGGGCCAGCCCGCCGAGGCGGTGAAGCACGCCCAGGAGCTGGTCGAATCGGACAAGGTCGTGATGATCACCGGGAGCTTCCTCTCCAACGTCGGGCTCGCGGTGTCCGACTGGGCCAAGCAGAACAAGACGATGTTCCTGGCCGCGGAGTCGCTGACCGAGGCGCTCACCTGGTCCAAGGGGCACGACCACGCGGTGCGCCTGCGGCCCAACACCTACGAGCAGGGTCGCATGCTGGCCGACAAGGCCGGCAAGATGAAGTACGTCAAGTGGGCGACCATCGGGCCCAACTACGAGTACGGCAAGCGCGCGTGGGAGACCTTCCGCGACCGCATGAAGGAGCTGAAACCCGACATGCAGGTGGTGGGCGAGCACTGGCCGACCCTCGGCAAGATCGAGCCGGGGCCGCTCGTCACCGCGATCCTGAACCAGAATCCGGACGCCCTGTACGTCTCGCTCTTCGGCAGCGACTGGCTCGCCTTCGTGCGCGAGGCCCAGAAGCGCGGGCTCTTCCAGAAGATGTTCGTGGTCGGCATCCTGCTCGGCGAGCCCGAGTACATCGATCCGCTCAAGCTCGAGGCCCCGGAGGGCATGCTGGTCACCGGCTATCCCTGGTACGACGTGAAGATCGCCGGGCACCAGGAGTGGGTGGCGCGCTACATCAAGCGCGGGGACAAGACGCCGGTGCTCGGCTCCCTGATCGGCTACGTCACGTATCTGTCGGTAGCGGAGGTGATCAAGAAGGCGGGCGGCACCGAGACCCCGAAGCTCGTGGCCGCCTTCAAGGGCCTGAAGGTCGACACCCCGATGGGGCCGATCATGTTCCGGGCGGTCGATGGTCAGTCGACCATGGGCGCGTGGGTGGGCACGACGAAGCTCGACGCCCAGCGTGGAGTCGGTATCATGGTCAACCACGAGCTGATTCCGGGCGAGAAGGTGCTGCCGTCCGACGAAGAAGTGAAGAAGCTCCGCCCGGCCAACTGACGGCGACTCTCGCCCTGCCCTCTCCCCGGCCCGGGAGAGAGAGATCCGTGACCCTCTCCCCCGGCGAGGGGGAGAAGGCAGGGTGAGGGGGGCTCCGAGCATGTCCCTCCTCCTCGTCCAGCTCCTGAGCGGGCTCGCGAACGCGATGTTCCTGTTCCTGATCGCGTCGGGCCTCTCCCTGATCTTCGGCGTCACCCGCATCGTCAACTTCGCCCACGGCTCTTTCTACATGCTGGCCGCCTACCTGACCTACTCGCTCACCGCGATGCTGCCGGGCGGCCCCGCCGCCTTCTACCTGGGGGCCCTGCTCGCCGCGCTCGCGGTGGCGGCTCTCGGGGGCCTCGTGGAGGTGCTGCTGCTCCGCCGCGTGTACCGGGCCCCCGAGCTCTACCAGCTCCTGCTCACCTTCGCGCTCGTGCTCGTGGTCGCGGACGCGGTGCGCTACATCTGGGGCGCCGACAACAAGACCGGCCCCGCCGCGCCGGGCCTCGCCGGCTCGGTGCCGATCGCGGGGCAGCTCTTCCCCTCGTACGACCTCGCGATCATCGCGTTCGGACCGCTGGTCGCGCTCGGCCTCTGGCTGCTCTTCCACCGCACCCGCTGGGGGATCCTGATCCGCGCCGCCACCCAGGATCGGGAGATGGTGGCCGCGCTCGGCGTCGATCAGTCGCGGCTGTTCACCTCCGTGTTCGTGCTCGGCTCGTTCCTCGCCGGGCTGGGCGGCGCGCTGCAGGTGCCGCGACTGGCCCTCACCACCGTGATGGACACCTCGGTCATCGTGGAGGCCTTCGTGGTGGTGGTGATCGGCGGCATGGGCTCGGTGTGGGGCGCGCTGCTCGCCTCGCTGCTCATCGGCGTGCTCAACGCCTACGGCGTCCTGCTGCTGCCGAAGATCGCCATCGTGCTGATCTTCGTGGTGATGGCGGTGGTGCTGGTGGTGCGGCCGTGGGGCCTGCTCGGGCGGCCCGAGATCGAGCTGAGGCCGCCGGGCGGGGGATCGGTCGCGGAGGCCACGGCGCGCCGGCCTGGTCCGGCGTGGCTCGTCGCCGCGGTGGTCGTCCTGGCCGTGCTGCCGCTCGGGCTGCCGACCTTCTGGGTGTCGATCGCGGTGGAGATCTTCGCGTTCGCGCTGTTCGCGGCCAGCCTGCACCTGCTGATGGCGGTGGGCGGCATGGTCTCGTTCGGCCATGCGGCCTACTTCGGTCTCGGGGCCTACGGTGCCGCCCTGCTCCTGAAGGTCGGCGGACTGCCGATGCCGGTCGCGTTCCTGGGAGCGCCGCTCGTGGCCGCGCTGGCCGCGGCGGCCTTCGGGTACTTCTGCGTGCGCCTCAGCAGCATCTACTTCGCGATGCTGACGCTGGCCTTCGCCCAGATCGTCTACGCGGTCGTGCACCAGTGGGACGACGTGACGGGTGGCGACAACGGAATCCTGAGCGTGTGGCCGGCCTCCTGGCTGGCCGGGCCCGGCCGCTACTACTACTGGGCGCTCGTGGCCACGGTGGTGGGCATCGTCCTGCTGCGGCTGGTCGCCGCGTCGCCGTTCGGGCTCACCCTCCGGGCGGCACGCGATCACGCCCGGCGGGCCGAGGCGCTGGGCGTGAACATCCGGGCGCTGCAGTGGACCGCGTTCGTGGTGGCCGGCTTCGTGGCGGGCCTGGGCGGGGCCATCTTCGTCTTCCTCAAGGGCAGCGTGTTCCCGGTCTACACCGAGTCGCCCATGTCGGTGCAGCCGCTCGTGATGGTCCTGCTGGGCGGCGTGGGCTCGCCGTCGGGTCCGCTGATCGGCGCCACGGTGTACAAGCTGCTCGACACGATCATCACGCGCTACACCGACTACTGGCAGCTCGTGCTCGGCGCGATCCTGATGGTGCTAGTGCTGGTCTTCCCGCGCGGGATCGCGGGCGTGCTCGACGGCCGGCGCTCGTGAGCCCGTCGCCTCCGGGAGCCGCCGCGCCGGTGCTCGAGACCCGCGGGCTGTCCAAGTCGTTCGGGGGCGTGCAGGCGGTGACCGGCGTCGATCTCTCGATGCCCAAGGGAGAGATCCGGGCCCTCATCGGCCCGAACGGCGCGGGCAAGACCACGTTCTTCAACATGCTCACCGGCCAACTCCGGGCCGACGCGGGGGAGGTGCGCTTCAAGGGCGACCGCCTCAGCGGGCTGCCTCCCTATGCGGTCTGGCGTCGCGGCGTGAGCCGGACCTTCCAGATCACCGCCACGTTCGCCACCCTCACCGCGCTGGACAACGTGCGGGTGGCGCGGCTCTCGCACGTCGGCAAGACCTACTCGCTGATCGAGCCCGCCTCGTCGCTGCAGACCGACGAGGCCCGCGCGCTGCTCGATCAGGTGGGCATGGCCGAGCAGGCCGGGCGCATGGCCGCGGTCCTCGCCTACGGCGATCTCAAGAAGCTGGAGCTGGCGGTCGCGCTCGCCAACGACCCCCAGCTGCTGCTGCTCGACGAGCCCACCGCCGGGATGGCCCCCGCCGAGCGCGGCGCGCTCATGACGCTCACCCGCCGCATCGCGCGCGAGCGTCAGCTCACCGTGCTGTTCACCGAGCACGACATGGACGTGGTCTTCTCCATCGCCGACCGCATCATGGTGCTCCACCAGGGACGGGTCATCGCCGAGGGCCCGCCCGCCCAGGTCCGCGCCGACGCCCAGGTCCAGCGCGTCTACTTGGGCGAAGACGAATGACCCACGCCCTCCAGCTCGACCACGTCCAGGCCGGTTATGGGCTCTCGCGAGTGCTCCACGACGTGAGCCTGACCGCGCGGGCGGGCGAGGTGGTCTCGCTGCTGGGCCGCAACGGTGCCGGCAAGTCCACCACGCTCAAGGCCATCGTGGGCCTGGTCGAGGTCACCGGCGGGGTCGTGCGCTTCGACGGCCGGGAGATCACCGGGCGGCCCACCCACGAGATCAGCCGGCTCGGGGTCGGCTACGTGCCGGAGGACCGGCGGATCTTCGGCGACCTCACCGTCGCGGAGAACCTGGTGGTGGGTGAGAAGGGCGGTGGCGTGTGGAGCAGCTCGCGCGTCTACCAGTTCTTCCCGAAGCTGCAGGAGCTCGCGGGCCGGCGGGCGGGCAGCCTCTCGGGCGGCGAGCAGCAGATGCTGACGGTGGCCCGCACGCTCATGGGCAATCCGCGCGTGCTGCTGCTGGACGAGCCCTCGGAGGGCCTGGCCCCCGTCATCGTCCGGGCCCTCGGGGACCAGATCGCCGCGCTGAAGCGAGAGGGCTTGACGATCCTGCTCTCCGAGCAGAATCTCAAGTTCGCGGCGCGGCTGGCCGATCGGGCCTACATCATCGAGAAGGGTGAGATCCGCTTCGACGGGCCGATGGCCGCCCTGATGGCCGACGAGGGGCTGCGGCGGAAGTATCTGACGGTGTGAAAAGACGATCGGGAGGAGCCAGTGAGCAAGACGCTGATCAGGAACATCGGGCAGATCGTCTCGGGGGACATCGCGGCCCCGCTGCTCGACGGGGACACGATCGCGATCGAGCACGGAAAGATCGTGGCGGTGGGCCGGGGCCTCGACGGCGACGCCGACACCGTCGTCGACGCCAAGGGCAGCACGGTGGTGCCCGGCCTGATCGACTCCCACTGCCATCCCGTCTTCGGCGACTTCACGCCGCGGCAGCGCACCATCGACTTCATCGACTCCGGCCTCAACGGGGGGATCACCACCATGATCTCGGCCGGCGAGGTCCACCTGCCCGGGCGGCCCAAGGACGTCGTGGGGCTCAAGGCCCTCGCGATCGTGGCGGCCAAGGCCTACGCCAACCAGCGGCCGGCCGGGGTCAAGATGCACGCGGGCGCGCCGATCCTGGAGCTGGGCATGGTCGAGGACGACTTCGCGGAGATGGCGAGGGCGGGAGTCAAGCTGGTGGGCGAGATCGGCCTCGGCTCGGTCAGGACCGGCAAGGACGCCGCTCCCATGGTGAAGTGGGCCAGGAAGCACGGCATGACCGTCACCATCCACACCGGCGGGCCGTCCATCGCGGGCTCCAGCGCGATCAGCGGGGAGGTCGTGCTGGAGGCCGATCCCGACGTGGTCGGCCACATCAACGGCGGCACCACCGCGATGAGCGAGCGCGAGATCGACGCGCTGGTGGCCACCGAGATGGCGCTGGAGATCGTCCACTGCGGCAACGGCAAGGCGGCGCTGCACACTCTGCGGCGCGCCCAGGAGGCGAGGGCGACCCACCGCATCATCATCGGGCTCGACGCGCCCTCGGGCACCGGCGTGGTGCCGCTCGGTATCCTGCGCGTGCTCGCCCACCTGGTCTCGCTCGGCGACCTGGCCCCCGAGACGGCGGTGTGCATGGCCACCGGGAACACCGCGCGCGTGTACAAGCTGCCGGTGGGCGTGATCGCGCCGGGCCGGGAGGCCGATCTCTGCATCGTGGACGCGCCGATCGGCTCGCAGGGCCGGACCGCGCTCGAGGCGCTGCGGGTGGGGGATCTCTTCGGGGTCTCGATGATTCTCATCGACGGGCAGATCAAGATCGGGCGGAGCCGCAACACCCCGCCCGCCACGCGCGCGGCCGAGGTCGTGAAGGGGCAGGGACCCGCCGCGGGAGGACACTGATGAAGATCCGCAAGCTGGTCACGATCGTGGAGGAGATCCAGGAGGACGGCGGCCGCCGCGTCGAGAAGCCCATCCGGAAGGTCGCGGCGGTGGCGGTGATCGAGAATCCGTTCGCGGGCCGCTTCGTGGAGGACCTCCAGGAGCTGGTCAAGACCGGCGAGGAGCTGGGCGACCTGCTCGGCCGCCGCGCGGTGGCCGCGCTGGGAGCGCCGGTGCACTCCTATGGCAAGGCGGCGATCGTCGGGGTGGACGGCGAACACGAGCACGCCGCCGCCCTCCTGCATCCCACCCTCGGCACGCCGTTTCGCGCCCTGGTGCACGGTGGCAAGGCCATCATCCCCTCCGCGAAGAAGCTGGGCGGGCCGGGGACCACCATCGACGTGCCGCTCCACTTCAAGGACGCGGCCTTCGTCCGCACCCACTTCGACGCGATGGAGGTGCGCCTCAACGACGCGCCGCGGGCCAGCGAGATCCTGGTCGCCCTCGTGGTGACCGACGGCGGCCGCCCACACCCCCGCGTCGGCGGCCTCACGGTGGCCGAAGCCAAGAAAGAAGACGGCCTCCGATGAGCCGCGCAGCGGCGAAGAGGCCAAGCCGCAACCCGAGGAAGGTCACGCCCCCGCGCTCAAAGAAGAGAAGTCCCCGTAGCAGCGCGACGAACCGCTCAAAACAGAGAAGTTCCGGCCGCATCACGCTCACCGATGCCGCGACCAGAATCACCCCGCTACCTCGGAACGCCCCCATCAAGTTCGGTCTCCGCCTCCCGAGCTTCGCCCTCGGAGCCAAGACGGCCACGCTCGCCGAGATGGGTGCGTACCTGCGTCGCGCCGAGGACCTGGGCTTCGACTGCGCGGTGTCCATCGATCACCTGCTGCTCACGCCGCCCGCCTACGCGTGCACCTGGCTCGAGCCCCAGGCGCTGCTCTCGGCGCTGGCCGGGGTGACACGCACCATCAAGCTCGGCACCATGGTGCTGGTGCTGCCGCTGCGCAACCCGGCCTACTTCGCCAAGGAGTGGGCCACGCTGGATCTGCTCTCGGGCGGCCGCAGCATCCTGGGCGTGGGGGTGGGCTGGCACGAGGAGGAGTTCGCGCTGATGGGCGTGCCGCACAAGGAGCGTGGCCGCCGCATGGACGAGATGCTCGAGGCGGTGACCGCGCTCTGGGCCGGTGACGACGTCACCTACGAGGGCCGGTACTACCGGTTCCGCAACCTCACCATCGATCCCAAGCCAGTGCAGAAGCCGCACCCGCCGATCTGGATCGGCGGGGGCAGCCAGCCCTTCGAGAAGGTGTACGGCCAGACCGTGACCAACATCGAACCGGTGCTCCGTCGGATCGCCAAGTACGCCAAGACCTGGGTGCCCCACTCCTCGGCGACCGCGGACATGGTGAAGGGCGACTGGGAGAAGATCCAGCGCTTCATGGTCGAGTTCCACCGCAAGCCGGGCGACATGAGCAAGGTCTACTCGAACTTCGTGTGGGTCCTGAAGAAGGGAGAGAAGCCGGAGACCGCGATCCCGTACTTCAAGACCTATTCCGGGATGGACCTCCCCTATTGGCGGGAGTTCTATCTGCTGGGCGAGGCCGAGGAGCTGGCCGAGAAGATCCGCGCCAAGATCGCCAACCTCGGCGGCTGCGAGTATGTCGTGCTCAACCCCTTGAACTGGGGGATGGAGCAGCTCGAGCTGCTGGCCGGCGAGGTGCTGCCTCGCGTGGCGAGGCCCTGACCTGAGCACGCCCTCGCCACGCTATCTCGGCGCGCACGTCAAGCGGCTGGAGGATCCGCGGCTACTGGCGGGACGGGGGCGCTTCCTCGACGACATCACGCTGCCCGGGTTGCTGCACGCCGCCTTCGTCCGCAGCGAGCACGCCCACGCCCTCCTGCGCCGGGTGGACGCCACCGCCGCCCGTGGCGCGTCCGGAGTCGAGTCGACGCTGACCGGCCGCGACCTCGAGGGCGTGGTCGCGCCGATCCAGGCCCGCCTGGAGGGGCCAGGCTTCGCGGCGACTCCCTGGCCCGCGCTGCCGATTGATCGGGTGCGGTTCGTGGGTGAGCCGGTGGCCGCGGTGGCCGCCGCCACCCCGTACGCGGCGGTCGATGGCTGCGCCCTGATCGCGGTGGAGTACGATCCGCTGCCCCCGGTGCTGGACGTGGACACCGCGCGAGATCCGCGCGCGGCGCGGCTCCATCCCGAGCAGGTCTCCAACGTGCTGTTCGCGCGGCGTGGGAGTCGAGGCGACGTGGAGGCCGCCTTCACCGCCGCCGCCCACGTGATCCGCGAGACCTTCACCCACGACCGTTGCTCGGCCACGCCGCTCGAGGGCCGGGGCGTGATCGCCCACTGGGCCGGCGACGCCCTCACCCTCTGGACGGGCGTCCAAACCCCGAGCCTCATCCGGATCGGCGTGGCGCGCGCCTTCGGACTTCCAGAGGCCCGCGTGCGGGTCATCGTGCCGGACACCGGGGGCGGCTTCGGCCAGAAGATGTACGTAATGCCGGAGGATCTCGCGGTGGCGGCGCTGGCCCGGCGCACCGGGCGGCCGGTGAAGTGGCTCGAGACGCGGCGCGAGAACCTGGCCGCGGCGGCCCACGCCCGCCAGCAGCGCGTCGAGATCGAGGCGGCCGCGGACGCGGCGGGGACACTGCTCGCGCTGCGCGCCCGCATCTTCGCCGATGCCGGCGCCTACCACATCTACCCGCTCACCGGCGCGCTCGAGCCCCTGGGCACTGCCTCGATCCTGCCCGGCCCCTATCGCACGCCGGCCTACGATTTCGAGCTGGCCGCGCTGGCCACCAACAAGCCGCCGGTGGGCGCCTACCGCGGAGTGGGCATGACGATGGGCGCCTTCGTGATGGAGCGCACGCTCGACCTGCTCGCCGACCGGCTCGGCCTGGACCCCGCCGAGATCCGCCGGCGCAATCTGATCCCGCGCGAGGCGTATCCGTTCACATCCGCCACCGGCTTCGTCTACGATAGCGGTGACTATCCGAAGGCGCTGGAACAGGCTCTCACGCTGGCGGACTATGCGGGGCGGAAGCGCGAGCGCGACGTCGAGCGCGGGAGAGGGCGGCTGCTGGGCATCGGGATCGCGTGCTACACGGAGTACACCGGCATGGGCTCCGAGACGTACCGTCGCCGCGGGCAGACCGACGTGCCGGGGCACGAGGGGGCCCGGGTCGAGATGGCGGAGGATGGCTCCGTGACCTGTCACGTGTCCTTCCCCTCGCAGGGGCAAGGGCACGCCACCACCACCGCGCAGCTCGTCGCCGATGAGCTCGGGGTGCCGCTCGAGGTGGTCACGGTACGGCAGCCCGACACTGACGTGTCCCCGGACGGCAGCGGCACGTTCGCGAGCCGCGGCGCGGTGGCCCAGAGCGGCGCGGCGGCAGTCGCCGCGGCCACCGTGCGGCAGAAGCTGCTGGCCATCGCGGGCGGGCTGCTCGAGGCGAGCCCAGCGGATCTGCTCTTGCGCGACGGGCGGGTGAGCGTACGGGGAATGCCCGATCGGGCGGTACCGATCGCGGAGGTCGCGCGGCTGGCCCACCGATCGGGAGCTGGCGCGTTGCGGGAGGGGATGACACCGGGCCTGGAGGCGAGCGAGCGGTTCGATCCGCCCGGGCCGACGTTCTCCGGCGCGGTGCACGTCGCCTCCGTGGAAGTGGATCCGGAGACCGGGCGGGTGAGCGTGCGCGACTACACGGTAGTGGAGGACTGCGGGCCGGTGATCAACCCCATGATCGTCGAGGGCCAGATCCACGGCGCGGTCGCGCAGGGCATTGGCGAGGCGCTCGGCGAGCGGCTCGTCTACGACGAGAGCGGCCAGCTCCTGACCGGCACCCTGATGGACTACGCGCTGCCGGTGGCGTCCGCCCTGCCCGCGTTCACCATCGGCCATCTGGAGACGCCGTCGCCGCTGACCCCGGGAGGCTACAAGGGCATGGGCGAGGGCGGCACCATCGGCGCGCCCGCCGCGGTGGCGAACGCGGTGGCCGACGCGGTGAAGCCGCTCGGGGTGGCGGTGACCGCGCTGCCGATCCTACCCGAGACCATCCGTCGTCGCGATGGAGCCTAGCCCCGGGGCGCCGCGCCCCGTCTGGTCGCACGCGGCCCAGGCCGCGGTGCTGGTCGTGGCCGCCGCCCTGCGCCTCTGGCGGCTCGATCAGAACGGATTCGACAACGAGTACTATGCCGCCGCAGTGCGGAGCATGATGAGCGGCTGGCACACCTTCTTCTACAGCTCGTTCGATCCGGCCGGCTTCGTCTCGGTCGACAAGCCGCCGCTCGCTCTCTGGATCCAGGTGGCGGCCGCGAAGCTCCTCGGGTTCTCGCCTCTGGCGGTCCTCCTGCCGCAGGTGGTCGAAGGCGTGGCGGCGGTGGCGGTCCTGATGCATCTGGTCGGCCGCCGCGCCGGCGCGGGGGCGGGAGCCATCGCCGGACTCTTCCTCGCGCTGACGCCGATCGCGGTTGCGGTGGACCGGTCCGGGAACACGGATACCGGGCTCGTGCTGGTGCTGCTGCTGGCCGCCTGGGCCCTCATCCTGGCCGCCGAGCGCGGCCGGCGCGGGCTCCTGCTGCTGGCGATGGCGGTGATCGGGCTCGGCTTCAACGTCAAGATGCTCGCCGCGTTCGTGGTGCTGCCCACCTTCGCACTCGTCTACTGGCTCGGCGCCGCGGTGCCGTGGCGTCGCCGCCTCGTCGATCTGGCGTGGGGCGGCGTGCTGGTCGCGGCGGTGTCGCTGCCGTGGATGATCGCCTACGACCTGACGCCGGCCGCGAAGCGCCCCTTCGTCGGCAGCAGCCCGCAGAACTCCATGATCGATCTCGCGGTTGGCCACAATGGGGTCGGCCGTTTCGTGCGGCTGTGGCAGAACGCCCGCACCGACCACGCGCCGCCGCGTCGGACCATCGCGAGCAGCACGCCCGCGTCCAGCGAGACCTACGCGCGGTTGTTCGTGCGAACGCCGGTCGGTCCGCTGAGGCTGCTCGACGGACTGCTCGCCGCCCAGGCCGCGTGGCTCCTGCCGCTGACCCTGGCGGGCGCGGTCGGGCTCGCGCGCGGCGGCCGGCGGCCGCCGATCGATCCGTCACGCCTGAGCCTGCTCCTGTGGACCGGGTGGGCGCTGACCTACGCGGTGGTCTACAGCTACGCGGGTGGGATCTTCCACTTCTACTATCTCGCGACGCTCGGCCCCCCGCTGGCCGCGCTGGCCGCGAGCGGAACGGTCGATCTGTGGTGCCGTTATCGGGACGGCCGAGCGCCTTCCGTTCTCTTCGCGGGGGCGCTGCTCGTCACCGCGATGTGGCAGTGCTACGTGCACACGACGGGGCTGCCCAGCGTCGCCGACGAGTGGCAGCGGCGTCTGCCGGTCTGGGCCTTGCTCGGCGTGGCGGTGGCGCCCGGTACGCTCCTCGCGACGCTGCTCCGTCGCGGCGAGGGAGGGCCGGCGCCGTCGCCGGGGGTGCTGCCGGCTACCGTGCTGGGGGTGGGCGTGGCCGCGCTGCTGGTGATCCCGACGACGTGGGCGCTCAGCAGCGTGCTGGCGCGGGGCGTCGCGGTGATCCCGTCCGCCGACATCGGCCGTCTGCGCTCGCGAGCGTTTGCCGCCGAGCCGCTCGCCCGCTGGCGGGCGGCGGAAGCGGCGGACCGCCAGGCGTTGATCGCGTTCCTGCAGGCGAACCACCGCGGCGAGCGCTTCCTGCTCGCCACACCGAGCGCGCAGCTCGCGTCACCGCTCATCATCGCCACCGGCCAGCCGGTGATGGCCATGGGGGGTTTCCATGGGCTCGACCCCATCCTGACGCCGGACCGGCTCGCCGCGCTGGTCGAGGCGCGTGAGGTGCGCTTCGTGATGCTGGGCGATCTGTCGATCGCGAGCCGTTACATGGGCGCCGAGTCGGCCGGCCGCCCGCTCGCGGACTGGGTTCGCGCCCACGGCAGGCCGGTGGATGCCGTCGAGTGGGGTGGGACGGTCACGGGCTTTGGCGGCAGCGCGCGCCGACAGCTCTACGATCTGAAACCGGAGGCCGGGCTCGTGCCGGCGTCCGAGAAAGGGCGATCATGAAGGCTTCGTGGGTGGCGGTCCTGGTGGGGGTGTGGGCGGGGATCGGCGCGGTCGGGGCGGCTCCGGTCCGGGCCGACGAGGTGAAGGTGTTCAGCGCGGGCGCGGTGCGTGCGATCGTGAGCGATCTGGCGGAGATGTTCCGCCGCGAGACCGGCCACACCGTGACCCTGTCCTTCGGCACCGTGGGCCAGACCCGGCAGAAGCTCCTGGGCGGCGGGGCGGTGGACGTGGTGATCATGACCGACGTGGCCATCGACGACATGGCCAAGCAGGGCGCGGTGGTGCCGGGCAGCCGCGCGGACATCGCGCGGACGGGCATGGGCGTGGGCGTGCGCGAGGGCGCACCCAAGCCGGACATTTCCACGGACGAGGCCTTCAAGGCCACGCTCCTGCAGGCGAAGTCGCTCGTCTACGTGGATCCGGCGCAGGGGGCCACCAGCGGCATCCACTTCAAGAGCGTCCTCGAGCGCCTCCGGATCGCGGAGGCGGTGAGGGGCAAATCCCAGCTCGTGGCCGGGGGCTATCCCGCCGAGAAGGTGGCAAGCGGCGAGGCCGAGCTGGTGGTGCACCAGATCAGCGAGATCGTGCCGGTGAAGGGTGTGGTGCTGGTCGGCCCGCTGCCGCCAGATCTCCAGAAGGTCACGGTCTACTCGGCGGGGCTGGCCGCGCGCAGCGCCTCGCCCGAGGCCGCGCGGGCGTTCATCGCGTTCCTGATGCGCCCGGCCTTCAAGGCGAAGTTCTCGGAGGCCGGCCTCGACTACCGGTAGTCCCGGGATCGCCGTGATATCGTGCTTGTCGTGCTCGCGTCGCCTGGCGCCATCGCGTTCGAGATCGGGCCCATCACGGTCCGCTGGTACGGCATCCTCATGGCCACCGCCATCCTGGTGGGCTTCTGGCTCGCCCACCGCCGCGCGGTCGAGGACGGGGTGCCCGCCGACGATCTGCTACGGGTCGCGCAGTGGTCGGTGGTGGCGGGGCTGGTGGGCGCGCGTCTCTACGAGGTCGCGTTCAACTGGGACTACTATGGCCGCTTCCCCTCGAAGATCATCGCGGTGTGGGAGGGCGGTCTCGCGATTCACGGCGGGCTCATCGCGGGCCCGCTCGTGGGCGCCCTCATGGCGTGGCGGCTGCACCTGCCCGTCCTCAAGAGCCTCGACGTGGTCGCGCCCAGCATGGTGCTGGGACAGGCGATCGGGCGCTGGGGCAACTTCTTCAACGAGGAGGCGTTCGGGCGGCCCACCGATCTGCCCTGGAAGCTCTACATCTCGCCGGCGCACCGCCCGCCCGAGTTCCGCAACGCCGAGTACTTCCACCCGACCTTCCTCTACGAGTCGCTGTGGGACGCCCTCGTCTTCGTCCTGCTCGTGTGGTGGGTGCGGCCGCGAGTCCGCCGCCATCCGGGCGCGATCTTCTTCTCCTACATCGGGCTCTACTCGATGGGGCGCTTCTTCATCGAGTCACTGCGGCTCGACAGCTTCTGGGTGGGCTCGCTCCGCGTGCCGCAGCTCGCGAGCGTGGCCGGCGTGCTGATCGCGGTGGCCGGCCTCCTGTGGGTGCTGCGCCGGCCCCCGGTCGAGCCGGGGCCGGCGCCCGCGGCTACGGATACAGGCCGCGCGACACGTGGGCGTCGGCGACCCGGCTGACGCCTTCCATCAGCGCGCCGGTTCGGAGATCCACGCCGCTCTTCTGGGCGGTCTGCCAGACGCGGGTGAACGACCGCGCCATGATCTCCTGCAGGCGCGAGATGATCTCACTTTCCTTCCAGAAGTAGTACTGCAGGCCCTGCACCCATTCGAAGTAGGAGACGACCACCCCGCCCGCGTTGCACAGGATGTCGGGGATCACCGTGATCCCGTGGTCGCGCAGGATCACGTCGGCCTCCGGGGTGGTGGGACCGTTGGCGCCCTCCGCGATGATGAGGGCCTTGATCCGGTCCGCGTTCCGCTCGTGGATCACCGAGTCGACCGCGGCGGGGATCAGGACGTCGCAGGGCTGCTCGAGGATCAGCTCGTTGCTGATCGCCTCGCCGCCCGGGAAGCCGGTCACGCTGCCGGTCTCGGCCACGTAGGCCTGGAGCTGGCGGACGTCGATGCCGCTCGGGTTCCACACTCCGCCCTTGAAGTCGCTGACGCCCGCGATCGTGCAGCCGTCGTTCCACAGCAGCCGCGCGGCGGTCCCGCCCACGTTGCCGAAGCCCTGCACGACGATCTTCTTGCCCCGGAGCTCCTGTCCCAGACTCTTGGCCGCCTGGTAGAGCACGAAGACGATGCCGCGGCCGGTGGCCTCGCGACGGCCCGCGGAGCCCCCGACGATGAGGGGCTTGCCGGTGACCACACCGGGCACGCTCTTGCCCTGGGTCATCGAGTAGGTGTCCATCATCCAGGCCATGGTCTGCTCGTCGGTGCCGAGGTCCGGCGCCGGGATGTCGATGTCGGGCCCGATCATGAGGATGATCTCGGTGGTGTAGCGGCGGGTCAGATGCTCCCGCTCTCGGGGGGACAGGGCGCGCGGATTGCATCGGACGCCGCCCTTCGCCCCGCCGTAGGGAAGGCCCACGAGCGCGCACTTCCAGCTCATCAGCATCGCGAGCGCGGTCACCTCGCCGAGGTTCACCCCCATGTCGTAGCGGAGCCCGCCCTTGGTGGGGCCGAGCGCGGTGTTGTGGTGCACGCGGTAGCCGGTGAACACCTCGGTCTTGCCGCTGTCCATGCGGACCGGCACCGAGACCACCAGCGCCCGCCGGGGGAAGCGGAGCCGCTCGTGGATATCGTGGTCCAGGCTCAGGCGCGCCGCGACGCGATCGAGCTGGGCGAGCGCGGTGCGGTGGAGCTCGGAGTCGAACTCGGGGGAGTCGTGCATCGGTCAGGCTCCTTCGGCGGGGCGGAGAGGCCGGGCGAGGCGCAGGACGGCGAGCGAGCGGCCGGCCAGCTCGTACTGCTCCCCAGTGCGTAGCGGCTGCCGATCTGCCGCGCCGTCCCAGTCGCGGGTGTCCAGCACCGGAGTCCAGCGCACGCGGCCCTCGCGCGACGGCAGCACGAACGGCACCGGCGCGTGATAGGCGTTGAGCAGGATCAGGAACGTGTCGCCGACGATCGGCTCGCCCATGTCGTCGACCTCCTCGATGGCGTCGCCGGACAGGCGCAGACCCAGGCAGCGCCCGTGATTGTTGCTCCACTCCTCGTCGGTCATCTCGTGCCCGTCGGGACGGAACCACGCGAGGTCCTTCACCGCGGAGCCCTGGATGCGGCGGCCCTGGAAGAACATGCGGCGGTGGAAGACCGGGTTCTCGTGCTTGAGCCGGATGAGGCGCCGCGTGAAGTCCATGAGGCGCTGCCCGGTCTCGGTGGGCGGCCAGTCGAGCCAGGACAGCTCGTTGTCCTGGCAGTAGGCGTTGTTGTTGCCGTGCTGGGTGCGCCCCATCTCGTCGCCGGCCACCAGCATCGGGATGCCCTGCGACAGGAACAGGGTGGCCAGGAAGTTGCGGAGCTGTCGCTCGCGCAGAGCCGTGACCTGGGGATCGTCGGTCGGGCCCTCGACTCCGCAGTTCCACGAGTTGTTGTCGTCGGTGCCGTCGCGGTTGTCCTCGCCGTTGGCCAGGTTGTGCTTGCTGTTGTAGGAGACGAGGTCGGCCAGGGTGAATCCGTCGTGGGCGGTGACGAAGTTGACGCTCGCGTAGGGGCGGCGCCCTCCCATCTCGTACAGGTCGCTGGAGCCGGTGAGCCGGTAGCCCAGCTCCGCGACCTGCCCCTCGTCGCCCTTCCAGTAGCGCCGGATCGTGTCGCGGTACCGGCCGTTCCACTCCGTCCACCCCACCGGGAAGTTGCCGACCTGGTAGCCGCCCTCGCCGAGGTCCCACGGCTCCGCGATGAGCTTGACCTGCGAGATCACCGGGTCCTGGTGGATGACGTCGAAGAACGCGGAGAGCCGGTCCACGTCGTGCAGCTCGCGGGCCAGCGCGGCGGCGAGGTCGAAGCGGAAGCCGTCCACGTGCATGTCGAGCACCCAGTAGCGCAGGCTGTCCATCAGGAGCTGGATGGTGCGGGGGTGCCGCATGTTCAGCGTGTTGCCGCAGCCGGTGTAGTCGACGTGGTAGCGCAGGTCCTCGGGGGCGAGCCGGTAGTAGGCCTCGTTGTCGATGCCCCGGAAGCAGAGGGTGGGCCCGAGGTGATTGCCCTCCGCGGTGTGGTTGTAGACCACGTCGAGGATCACCTCGATGCCCGCGCGGTGCAGCGTCTTCACCATCTGCTTGAACTCGTGGACCTGCCCACCGAAGTGGCCGGAGGCCGAGTAGCGAGAGTCCGGGCAGAAGAAGCCGATCGAGTTGTAGCCCCAGTAGTTGGTGAGCCCACGGTCGGCCTGGTACTTCTCGGTCACGGAATGGTGGACCGGGAGCAGCTCGACCGCGGTCACCCCGAGGTCGGTGAGGTGGCGGATCGCGGCGGGAGAGGCCAGTCCCGCGTAGGTGCCCTGGAGCTCGGGCGTCACCTCCGGGTGCAGCCGCGTGAAGCCCTTGACGTGCACCTCGTAGATGACGGTGCGCGACCAAGGGGTGAGCGGGGGCCGGTCGTCCTCCCAGTCGAAGGCCGGATCCACCACCACGCTCTTGGGCAGGTAGGGCGCACTGTCCCGATCGTCGGGCATGAGATCGCCCGCGGGATCGCCGATCCGGTAGCCGAAGAAGGTGTCGCTCCACTCGAGCGTGCCCGCGATCGCCTTCGCGTAGGGATCGAGGAGAGCCTTGGCCGGGTTGAACCGGTGCCCCTGGCGGGGTTCGTAAGGGCCGTTCACCCGGTAGGCGTAGAGCGTGCCCGGCCGGATCCCGGGCACGTAGACATGCCAGACCTGATCGGTGCGCTGCTCGATCCGGATCTGCCGGATCTCCTTGCCGGGATCGCTCTCGTCGTACAGGCAGAGCGCGACCGCGGTCGCGTGCTCGCCGAAGAGGGCGAAGTTGACACCCGCGCCGTCCCACGTGGCGCCGAGCGGATAGGGCCGGCCCGGGCGCGTGCGCGGGAAGGCCTCGCTCATGCGCGGGGCGGTCTCACGCCGGGACCAGCCAGACCGCGGCCAGCGGCGGAAGGGTCAGCACGACCGAGTGGGGCTGCCCGTGCCAGGGCTGAGGCTCGCTCGGCACGCCGCCCGCGTTGCCCACGTCACCGCCCCCGTAGAGGGCGGCGTCGGTGTTGAGCACCTCGCGATAGTAGCCGGGCCGGGGGACGCCGACCCGGTAGCCCCGTCGAGCCACCGGAGTGAAGTTGCAGGCGCAGAGGAGCAGGCGCTGCTGGTTGCGGGAGAAGCGGCAGAACGTGACCACGCTCTGCTCCCAGTCGCTGCAGTCCATCCACTGGAAGCCCGACGGCTCGAAGTCTACTTCGTATAGAGACGGCTCGTTCCGGTAGAGGCGGTTCAGGTCCTTCACGACACGCTGGAGGCCCCGATGAAACGGTCCCGCGTCGAGCAGCCACCAGTCGAGGGCCTGGTCGTGGTTCCACTCGTCGGACTGCCCGAACTCCCCGCCCATGAACAGGAGCTTCTTACCCGGGTAGGCCCACATGAAGGCGTAGAGCAAGCGGAGGTTGGCGAACCGCTCCCAGTCGTCGCCCGGCATCTTGCGGGCCAGCGAGCGCTTTCCGTACACGACCTCGTCGTGGGAGAGCGGCAGGATGAAGTTCTCGGTCCACGCGTAGAGCAGGCCGAAGGTGAGCTGGTTGTGGTGGTACTTGCGGTGCACCGGCGCGTGCTGCATGAACTCGAGGATGTCGTTCATCCACCCCATGTTCCACTTGAAGCCGAAGCCGAGCCCCCCCAGGTGCACCGGACGGGAGACCTGCGGCCACGCGGTGGACTCCTCGGCGATGGTGGCCGCCCCCGGCTGTCCGCCGTAGACCACCTCGTTCATCTTCTTGAGGAAGGCGAGGGCCTCCAGGTTCTCGCGCCCGCCGTACTCGTTGGGCACCCACTCGCCTGCTTTCCGGGAGTAATCTCGATAGATCATCGAGGCGACCGCATCAACCCGCAGGCCGTCGATGTGGTAGCGCTCGAGCCAGAACACCGCGTTGGCGATCAGGAAGTTGGCCACCTCCCGGCGGCCGAAGTTGAACACGCGGGTGCCCCAGTCGGGATGATCTCGCAGGTGCGGGTCGTCGTGCTCGTAGAGGTGAGTGCCGTCGAAGAAGGCGAGCCCGTGAGCGTCCTTCGGGAAGTGCGCGGGCACCCAGTCCATGATCACGCCGATCCCGCGACGATGCAGCGTATCCACGAAGGCCATGAAGTCGATGGGCGAGCCGTAGCGGCGCGTGGGCGCGTAGTAGCCGAGCGTCTGGTAGCCCCAGGACGGGTAGTACGGGTGCTCGGTGACCGGGAGCAGCTCCACGTGGGTGAAGCCCATCTCGCTCACGTAGTCGGCCAGCTGCTCGGCGAGCTCCCGGTAGGTCGGGATCCGGCCGTCCGGTCGCCGCCACGAGCCCAGGTGCACCTCGTACACCGCCATCGGGCGGTGCAGCGCGTTCTTGCGCTTGCGCTCGTCCATCCACTCCGCGTCGCCCCAGGTGAAGGCGCTGAGGTCGGTCACCGCGGAGGCGGTCCGGGGCTCCTCGGCCTCGAACGCGAACGCCACCGGATCCGTCTTGAGCGCGAGCAGTCCGCCGTCGCGCCCGAGGATCTCGTACTTGTAGCGGGCGCCCAGCCCTACCCCGGGCACGAAGATCTCCCAGATCCCGTTGCCGGGGTGCAGACGCATCGGCTGTTGCCGTCCATCCCACCCATTCCAGTCGCCGACCACGCTGACCCGCCGTGCGTTGGGCGCCCACACCGCGAACCGCACCCCGTCGACGCCCTCGTGCCGGATCGGATGAGCTCCGAGCCGCTCGAAGAGCCGGTAGTGGGTGCCCTCGCCGAGCAGGTGCAGGTCATACGCGCTGAGGGTCGGCGGGAAGCGGTAGGGATCCTCGATCTCGGCGACCTCGCCCTGCGCGTCGACCACGCGCAGCCGGTAGGCCAGCGGCAGGTTCCGACCCCGGACTTCCCCGTCCCAGAAACCGGCCGGGTGCCGCGAGCGCAGCGGGGTCACCGATCCGTCGGGGAGCAGGACCGCGACCGCGCGGGCGGAGGGCAGGAAGACCCGCACCGCGAGTATCCCCTCGCGGGCCTCGTGAGGCCCGAGCACCGCGAACGGGTCGCCGTGCTGACCGGTCACGATGGAATTGATCGTATCCGGACGGAGCGGAGTGTGTGGCATGGTTGGTCGGTCCTGCGCCACTCGCCGGGAACCGCGCGAGCGGTGTGGTCTAGAACGAGCGGATCAGTCGCTCGACGCGCTCGTCGTGGCTCTGGAACGGGTCCTTGCAGAGAATCGTCTCACGCTCCGGATCATTGAGCTTGAGATAGACCCAGTCCACTCGATAGTCCTTGCCCTTGAGGTTGGCCTGGCGGATGAATTCGCCCCGCAGCCGCGCCCGCGTGGTCTGCGGGGGCACGTGCTTGGCGCGCTCGATAGACTCATCGTCGGTGATGCGATCCACCAGGTCGCGGCGCACCAGACTGAAGTACAGGCCCTTGTCGGGCCGGATGTCGTGGTACTGGAGATCCATGAGCGAGACCTTGGGGTCCCGCCAGGACAGCCGGTTCTTCTCCATGTAGGCCTGGATGAGCTGCTGCTTGATCACCCAGTCGACTTCACGGTTGAGCTGCATCGGATCGTCCGCGAGCTGCTCGATCACGTAGGTCCACCTCGCGAGCACGTCGCGGGTGACCGGGTCCGCGTCGATGGCCTGGACGTAGCGGGTGGCGTGCTCGAGGTACTCCATCTGCAGCTGCAGCGGGGTGATCGCGCGGCCGTCCTTGAGACGGATCGTCTCGCGCAGGGTCGGGTCGTGGCTGATGTCCCGGATGGCCTGGACCGGCGACTGCAGGCTGTAGTCGCGGTCGAAGTGGCCGTCCTCGATCATGTCCAGGATCAGCGCGGTCGTGCCCACCTTCAGGTAGGTCGCGACCTCGGACATGTTGGAGTCGCCGACGATCACGTGCAGGCGCCGGTACTTCTCGGCGTCGGCGTGCGGCTCGTCTCGGGTGTTGATGATCGATCGGGACGAGGTGGTCGCTCCCGAGATCTCCTGGCAGATGTGCTGGGCCCGCTGCGAGAGGCAGTAGTGGAAGCCGCGCGGCGTCTGCAGCACCTTGCCGGCTCCCGCGAAGATCTGCCGGGTCACGAAGAACGGGATCAGGCCTTCCGCCAGCCGCTGGAACGAGACGTCGCGGCTGACCAGGTAGTTCTCGTGGCAGCCGTACGAGTTGCCCGCCGAGTCGGTGTTGTTCTTGAAGAGCAGGATGTGGCCCGAGATGCCGTCCTCGCGCAGGCGCTTCTCGGCCTGGTGCAGCAGGTCCTCCACGATCCGTTCGCCCGCCTTGTCGTGGATCACCAGATCCGCGATGTCGTCGCACTCGGGGGTAGCGTACTCGGGGTGGAAGCCGGTGTCCAGGTAGAGACGGGCCCCGTTCTCGAGGAAGACGTTGGCGTTCCGGGCCCCCGGGATGACCTTCTCGAAGAGGTACCGCGCCACGTTGTCCGGGGACAGGCGGCGCTGGCCGTTCAGGGTACAGGTGAGGCCGTATTCGTTCTCGAGCCCGAAGATCCGACGCTTCATGTGGCCTTCAGGGTAGCAGGGGAGCGGCCGGGGGGCAAGGATTCGGGCGAAGCGATCAGGTCGCGTCTGTGAGGAGCTGGTGGAGCACCTCGGCCGGGATGCGCCGGAACTTACGGCGCTCCTTGGTGCGGTCGAGGACGGCCACCTCGAGGTCGCGCTCGGTGAGCGTCTTGTTCTGGGTCACCATCAGGGCGCGGACGCCGAGGCGGAGGGCGGCGGCCAGGTCCAGGCTCTCCTGGAAGTTGTCCTTCAGGTACCGGCGGATCTCCTCGGACTGTCCCCCCATCGCTGCGTAGTTCTTCTCGTCCTCGATGGTGCCGTCGTAGAGGATGTGGTAGATCTCGTTCTTGGTGCCGTTGGCGTCGCCCACCTCCACCACCAGGACCTCGATCTCGAACGGCTTGATGTCCTGGGTGAAGATGTTGCCGAGGGCCTGCGAGTAGGCGTTGGCCAGCGACTTGGCGCTGACGTCGCCCCGGCTGTAGGAGTAGCCCTTGATGTCGGCGTGCCGCACCCCGGCCACCCGCATGTTCTCGAACTCGTTGTACTTGCCCACGCCCGCGAACGCGATGCGGTCGTAGATCTCCGAGATCTTGTGGAGCAGCGTGGACGGGTTCTCGGCCACCAGCAGCACCCCGTCGCGATACTCGATCGCAACGATGGCCTTGCCGCGGGAGATGCCCTTGCGGGCATACTCCGCCTTGTCCTTCATCATCTGCTCGGGCGACACGTAGTAGGGCAGCGGCATGGTCAGGTCGCTCGCGGGCTAGAGGCGGTTTCGGTCATTGAGGACGGCCTCGCAGTGACGCCGGATCTCGTCGTCCGGGACCTCCGCGAAGCCGGAGCGCGTGATCGTCTTCACCGAGGGAAGGATACCGCGCAGCAGATCGGGCCCGCCGGTGCCGAGGTCCTCGTCGGCCGCGTCGATGAGCGCCTCGATCGCCACCCGGAGCACTTCCTCGCGGCTCATGTCGCGCTTGAAGCGCTTCTTCAGCGAGTCGCGCGCGTCCTTGCCACCCGAGCCCTGCGCGAAGTAGTCGGTCTCCTCGTAGCGGCCGCCGGTGACGTCGTACTTGAAGAGCCGCCCCAGGCCGGACCGTTCGTCGAAGCCGGCGAAGATGGGCACGACCACCAACCCCTGCATGGCCATGGGCAGGTTCATCCGGATCATCTGCCCGAGCTTGTTCGCCTTGCCCTCGAGCGAGAGATTCTCCCCCTCGACCTTCTCGTAGTGCTCGAGCTCGGTCTGGAAGAGCCGGGCCATCTCCATGGCCGGTCCCGCCGCGCCCGCGATGCCCACGCCGGAGAGATCGTCGGCCTTGAAGATCTTCTCGATGCGGCGGTGGGCGACCTGGTAGCCCTCGCTCGCCTGACGGTCACCCGCCATGATCACCCCGTCGCGGTAGCGAATGGCGAGCACGGTGGTGCCGTGCGGCACTCCGGTCGATCCGGCGTCCTCGGGCGCGGGCTCCGAGCGGCCGGGGAGCAGGTGGGGAGCGGCGCGGTTGAGAATCTCCGCGAAACTGGAGGTCGAGTAGTCGAAGAAGGTGTTCTTCCAGCGCTCGTCGAGCATCCTAGAAGTCGCCGCTCGGCTTGCCGAGATTGCGGAGCAGATCGCCCGCGCTCGGCGACTCGTCGAAGAGCTGCCGCACGTGGGCCTCGGTGCCCCGGAGCGGCTCCAGCATGAAGATCTTCTTGAGCGGGCCTTCCTTGAGGTCGAAGATCACCGAGTCCCACGAGGCGGAGACCACCTCGTCGGAGTACTTCTGCAGGCACATCCCGCGGAAGTAGGCGCGGGTGTCCTTGGGGGGATCGTAGATGGCCTTGGTCACCTCGTCCTCGGTGGTGAGCCGCTCGACCGCGTCGGACTCCTCGAGCTTGTAGTACAGGCCCTTGCCGGGCCGGATGTCGTGGTACTGCAGGTCGATCATCGCGACCCGGGAGTCCGACCACTCGCAGCCGTGCTTGGCCATGTAGTTCTCGATGATGTGCCGCTTGATCACCCAGTCGAGCTCACGCTCCAGGCTCATGGGGTCCACCGCGAGCCGGTCCAGCACCGAGCCCCAGCGTGCCATCACGTCGTCGACCCACGGCTCGTGCTCCCGGTCGCGATAGTAGCGGTGAGCCAGGTCGAGGAACTCGCGCTGCAGATCCACCGCGGTGAGGGCACGCCCGTCCTTCATCCGCATGGTCTCGCGGCAGGCGAGGTCGCGGGAGACCCGCCGGTAGGAGAGCACCGGGCTGTCGAGCGACAGATCGCGGTCGATGAAATCGTCCTCGATCATGCTGAGCACGATCGCCATCGTGCCGCACTTGAGGTAGTTGGAGACCTCGCTCATGTTGGCGTCGCCCACGATCACGTGCAGCCGGCGGTACTTCTCGGGGTCGGCGTGCGGTTCGTCGCGGGTGTTGATGATGGGCCGGCTGTGCATCGTCTCCAGCCCCACCTCGGTCTCCAGGAAGTCGGCGCGCTGCGAGATCTGGAACTCGCAGAACTCGGTGTTGTTCTCGGCGCCCACCTTGCCGGCACCGGTAAAGACCTGCCGGCTCACGAAGAAGGGGAGCAGGTACTGGACGATGCGCGCGAAGGGCACCTTGCGGTCCATCAGGTAGTTCTCGTGGGTGCCGTAGGAGTTGCCCTTCGAGTCGGTGTTGTTCTTGTAGATGAGGATGCGCTGCTCGGGAGGAGACACCGCCTCCGCTCGCGTGCGCGAGAGGTTCAGGATGCGCTCGCCCGCCCGATCCCAGATCACGCAGTCGCGCGGATTGGTGGTCTCCGGAGAGGAGTACTCGGGGTGGGCGTGGTCCACGTAGAAGCGCGCGCCATTGGAGAGGATCAGGTTGATCAGGCGCGACTCTTCCTTGGACGGGACCTCCTTGTCCTCCATGTACTCGAAGCCGCGGGCGTCCCGGAGCGGGCTCTCCGCCTCGTAGTCCCAGCGGATCCGGGAGGAGCGGTAGGTCTCGTACGAATTGATCAGCAGCAGCGAGGAGAGGATCGGATTGAAATCGGGCTGGTTCTTGACCGTGATGCCGTATTCGGTCTCGATCCCCATCACCTTCGGAATCGCCATTGACGTCCCCGGATCCTCGATTGCACTGGGCGGTTGAAAGACACACGGCGGGGGGGAGCCCAGCGCTCCCCCCCGCCGCAGGGCCTACAGGTACTGGCCGGTGTTGATCACGCGCTCGACGGCGCGCTGCTTTTCCTTGGTCTCGCCCATCAGCGGCTTCACGTACACGATCCGCTCGCCCTTCTTGCCCGCGATCTTCGCCCAATCGTCTGGATTCGTCGTGTTGGGCAGATCCTCGTTCTCCTTGAACTCCTCGCGGACCGCGTTCAGCAGATCCTCGACCTTGATGCCCTTCTCGCTCAGCTGGATGTAGCGCTTGAGCGCGAGCTTCTTGGCCCGGCGCACCACCGACTCGATCATCGCCCCCGACGAGAAGTCCTTGAAGTACAGAACCTCCTTGTCGCCGTTGGCGTAGGTGACCTCCAGGAAGCGATTCTCCTCCTCGAGGCTGTACATCTCCTCGATGGTGGCCGCGATCATGCGATCCACCGCGGCCTGGGTGTCACCGCCGCTCTGCCGCACTTCCGACTCGTGGATCGGCAGCACGGTGGTCATGTACTTGTTGAAGATGTCGACCGCGGAGGCCGCATCCGGCCGCTCGATCTTGATCTTCACGTCGAGCCGGCCCGGGCGCAGGATGGCCGGATCGATCAGGTCCTGCCGGTTCGAGGCGCCGATCACGATCACGTTCTTCAGGTGCTCGACGCCGTCGATCTCGGCCAGCAGCTGCGGCACGATGGTGGTCTCGACGTCCGAGGAGATGCCCGAGCCGCGGGTGCGGAACAGCGCGTCCATCTCGTCGAAGAACACGACCACCGGCACGTCCTCGGCTGCCTTTTCGCGGGCCTTGATGAAGATCTCGCGGATCTTCCGCTCGGTCTCGCCCACGTACTTGTTCAGCAGCTCGGGGCCCTTGATGTTCAGGAAGAAGCCCTTCACCTTCTCGCCGCGCTTCTCCGAGATCCGCGCGGCCAGGTTGTTGGCCACCGCCTTGGCGATCATGGTCTTGCCGCAGCCCGGAGGGCCGTAGAGCAGCACGCCCTTCGGGGGCGCGAGGTGGTGCTCCTTGTAGTAGTCGGCGTAGAGGTACGGGAGCTCGACCGCGTCCTTGATCGTCTCGATCTGAGTGCTGAGGCCGCCGATGTCCTCGTAGGCGATGTCCGGCACTTCCTCCAGCGAGAGATCCTCGACCTCGCTCTTGGGCAGCTTCTCGAGGAGATAGCCGCTCTTGGCGTCGATGAGCAGGTGATCGCCAATCTTCAGCTTCACCTGGCGCAGCGGGTCCGCGATGATGCCCACGCGGTCCTCGTCCGCGCGCTGGGTGACGATCGCGCGCTCCTCGTCGAGCACTTCCTTGAGGATGACCACCTCGCCCTGGATCTCGTAGCCCGCCGTCTCCACGACGTTCAGGCCCTCGTTCAGGACCAGCTCCTGTCCCGGCTTGATGTCCTCGGCCTTGATCGACGGGTGCAGGTTGACCTTCACCTTGCGGCCCTGCGAGAGGATGTTGACGGTGCCGTCCTCGTTGACCGACAGGTATACCCCGTAGGTCGAGGGCGGGGCACAGAGCTTGTCCACCTCTTCCTTCAGCGAGGTGATCTGCTCCCGGGCCTCGTAGAGGGTGTTGACGAGCTTCTCGTTCTGATTGAAGGCCTGCACGAGCTGGCGATTGGCCTCGCGCAGCTTGTTCTCGAGGATCATGAACTCCTTGGGGGCGTCCTCGAGCTTCTTGCGCAGCCGTCCGGTCTCCGTCTCGAGCGAACGGACGTAGGCCTGGAGGTCCTGGACCTGGACCTCGTACTCGGTGAGGCGCCGCCGGTAATTCGAGTCGGTCATGGGTAGGAATTTCGAGAGTCCCTTCATCCCTTCGGACGAGGGCTCCCGGCTAGGATTGCCCTTCTTGTCGAACTCCTTCATGTTCGCCCATTCCTTTCCGGGTGAACCATCGGGCACTTCCGCGCGCGTTTGCCTCCGCGCCCCGCCCAAGCCTCCGAAAGGTGACCTCAGTATAGGAGCCCGTTTCGCGGTAAGTCAAGCGAATTGGCCCCATTTTGCTCTCGGGAGCCGTTGATTTCATTTCATTTTCTCCGATTCCCCCCAGTGCGATCACCTATCGCAGTCACCGAGTGAAACCGGGGCTGACCGAGAGTAGTTCCGCTCTCCTTGGACCACCCCCTTCACCACTCGAGATGAGATGCAAGCAGCTTCGGTGCCAGGCGGAGTCACGTGGAGCCGCCGTGGAGGCTCAGCCGATGAGCAATGCTGATGAAACTGACTACACATCGCGCAGGCGGGACGTTCCGTCGTATAACGATCTTGATGCTGGGCTCAGTACCGGGCTCCACGCTGGGCTTCAAGCCGGGTCCCCTGCCGCGCCTTTTGTGTCGCCTCGCAATGACAGTGATGGTCACCCTGTGGCTGACGGGCATCGCGGGCGCGCAGGGTGGCGTGCTGCGGGTCGGGCTGCCGTCCATCTCCACGTCGCTCGACCCGGCCACCGCGCTCGAGGGGTCGGTGTCGATCATCGCGCGCCAGATGTTCGACACCCTCGTGCAGTACCGCGAGGTCACGAGCGATATCGAGCCGGGTCTTGCCGCGCAGTGGTCGGTTTCCCGGGACGGGCTGGTGTGGACGTTCAGGCTCCGCGACGGAGTCCGGTTCCAGGACGGCACCCCGCTGACCGCCCAGCACGTGGTCGAGAGCCTGGCCCGCGTCATCCAGCCGGACGCGCCGCACGCGCCCAGCCCCAACGCGGCCGCCCCGCGGCTGGTCCGGGGTACACCGGGTGTGGTCAAGGAGATCCGAGCCGTCGACGCGCGGACGGTCCAGATCGGTCTCCTTCTGCCCTACGCGCCGCTGCCCGCGGTGCTGGCTCACCCCGCGTTCTCGATCGTGCTGACGAGCAG